>Ga0116181_1002006_pt1 | contig 16970 bp, 14 predicted proteins | sample AD_UKC075_MetaG_FD_89752 | JGI IMG/M metagenome (GOLD analysis project Ga0116181, IMG submission 89752) | Active sludge microbial communities of municipal wastewater-treating anaerobic digesters from USA - AD_UKC075_MetaG | ecosystem: Engineered > Bioreactor > Anaerobic > Digestate | place: USA...
AAAGCTGCAAGATTCATAAGATTTTGTGACGCTTTTAACATACCTCTTGTAACCTTCACCGATACGCCTGGATACCTGCCGGGAGTAGATCAGGAACACGGAGGCATAATCAGACATGGTGCCAAACTCTTATATGCTTATTCAGAGGCCACCGTGCCAAAGCTTACAATAATTACACGGAAAGCCTACGGTGGAGCCTATATAGCCATGTGTTCAAGACACTTAGGTGCGGATCAAGTTTTTGCTTGGCCCACAGCCGAAATAGCAGTCATGGGCCCCGATGGAGCAGCAAACATTATTTTTAAAAAAGAAATAGAAAGTTCTGATGACCCGATATCAACTAGACAGCAAAAAATCGAAGAATACCGTGATAACTTTGCCAACCCATATCAAGCAGCTGCAAGAGGCTATGTCGACGATATTATTGAACCTGCTGCAACAAGGGCAAAACTAGTGTCTGCTCTGGAAATGCTCATGAGCAAAAGCGAAAAGAGACCCGCTAAAAAACATGGCAATATTCCTGTATAGGGAGGCGATTTAACTTGACAACTGCACAAGTATTTCAAGAATCTATTAGAACTACCATATTTGGTATGGGCTTAGTGTTATTGACACTATTTGTCTTGTCACTTATTCTCGACCTCATGAGGATAATATTTGCACCTAGGGTTAATATTAAAAAAAATGAGGCTATAGAAGCGGGAGATACTGCGGCGAAAATACAAACAGAAAACATAACAAGCGACAGTAAAGATGACACTCAATTAATAGCAGTTATTACTGCAGCATTAGCTGCGTATTTAGATACTCCCATATCGAGCATAAAAGTAGGTACAATACGGAAAATACACGAAAAAACCCCAATCTGGGGTATGGAATCGCGAATTTACAACATTAACAACAAACTTTAATATAGATGTTGAGGAAAGGAGAACAAAAAATGAAAAAATATAGAATAACTGTAAACGGACAAACTTATGAAGTAGAGGTAGAAGAGATTGGAGGAAATATTAGCCAAAGTGTGCCTGTCCAAGAGCAAACACCAGTAGCAAAAATTGAGCAACCCAAGCCTCAACCACAACCAAAACCTGAAGCAAAACCTAAAGGATCAGGTACTGCTGGCAAAAATAAGGTTACTGCTCCCATGCCAGGTACAATTCTGTCAATCAAAAAGAAAGTAGGAGACAATATTCAAAAAGGCGATGTGATAATGATTCTTGAAGCCATGAAAATGGAGAATGAGATCATAGCTCCAGAAGATGGCACAATAACCTCCATTGACACAAGTGAAGGAGCTTCTGTTAATACAGGAGATGTGCTTGCTACTTTTGAATAAAATAAGCAATAAACTGGAGGAGAGAAACTGTGGTTGAACAAATAGTAAAGTTTTTTGAAAGCACCGGTTATACAAATGTGACTTTTGAACAACTAATTATGATACTTATAGCTTGCTTTTTAATGTATCTTGCAATAGTAAAACAATACGAACCATTGCTCTTGGTTCCCATTAGCTTTGGTATGCTGCTCGCAAATATACCTATTGCAAATCTTATGGGAGAAGGCAAGTTTCTTTACTGGATATATCAGGGAGTTAAATTAAATATATATCCACCCCTAATTTTTTTGGGCGTTGGAGCCATGACTGACTTTGGACCATTAATTGCTAATCCTAGAAGTCTACTCTTGGGTGCTGCAGCTCAGTTTGGAATTTTTACGAGCTTTTTGGGAGCTGGTCTTTTAGGATTTAACTTTAAAGAGGCCGCATCAATAGGGATAATTGGAGGAGCAGATGGGCCTACAGCAATATTTCTAACAAGTCAACTGGCACCGCATTTGTTAGGAGCAGTAGCGGTCGCAGCTTACTCATACATGGCACTTGTACCAATAATCCAACCTCCAATAATGCGTGCACTTACAACTAAAAAAGAACGCCAGGTAACCATGGAACAACTAAGGTCAGTATCTAAAACTGAAAAAATTATATTTCCAATTATTGTAACGGTCCTCGCCAGCTTCTTAGTGCCCGATGCAACCGCATTGATAGGGTGTCTCATGTTAGGTAATTTATTTAGAGAATGTGGGGTTGTTGACAGATTATCTAAAACGGTTCAGAATGAACTGATTAATATAGTTACCATAATGCTTGGAACAACAGTTGGTGCAACTGCCAGTGCCGAAAACTTCCTGCAATGGGGAACCATAAAAATCATAATATTAGGTCTTGCGGCATTTTGTGTAGGAACAGCTTCCGGAGTTATTTTTGGTAAAATCATGTTTATTTTGTCAAAAGGTAAAGTTAACCCTCTAATAGGCTCGGCCGGTGTTTCAGCGGTGCCAATGGCAGCAAGAGTTTCTCAAGTAGTAGCCCAGGAAGAAAAACCCGGCAACTTTATTCTTATGCATGCTATGGGCCCCAATGTAGCCGGTGTTATTGGTTCAGCAATAGCTGCAGGCATGTTACTTACAATGTATGGTGGTTAATCATATTCATTATCTATTGTTTCTGCACGTTTCCAAGGCAATAGTTTAATGCAATAACGTATTTTGGAAAGGGGAATTGAATTGCAGCATAGAAAAGTTGGAATAACTGATACCATTTTACGTGATGCTCATCAATCACTTATAGCTACTCGGATGAAAACAGATGAGATGCTACCAATAGCTGAAAAGCTCGATAAAGTCGGTTACCACTCGCTGGAAATGTGGGGTGGCGCTACCTTTGACAGCTGCATCCGTTTCTTAAACGAAGATCCCTGGGAAAGGCTTCGGAAAATCAAGGAAAGAGTTAAAAATACACCATTACAAATGTTGCTAAGAGGTCAAAACCTCTTGGGGTATCACCACTATGCAGATGACGTAGTTGAATTGTTTGTGAAGAAATCAGTAGAAAACGGGATAGATATCATTCGAATTTTTGATGCACTAAACGATATAAGAAATCTAAAAAAAGCCATAGAAGTAACTAAGGAAACCGGTGCCCATGCACAAGGAACGGTAGTATACACTATAAGTCCAGTTCACAACATCGACTACTACGTGGATATGGCTAAGCAGTTAGTAGAAATGGGCATTGATTCCCTCTGTATTAAAGATATGGCAGGCCTCTTAGCGCCCTATGACGCTTACGAGCTTGTATCCCGTTTAAAGAAAGAAATAAATGTACCTATACAGGTCCACAGCCACTATACCAGTGGTATGGCTTCAATGACATATCTAAAGGCTATTGAAGCTGGTGCAGATGTTGTAGATACTGCCCTGTCACCTTTCGCATTAGGGACATCACAGCCTCCAACAGAAACAATTGTTGCCGTGTTAAAAAATACCCCTTACGATACTGGCCTCGACTTAGAATATATTTCAAGTATATCCGATCATTTTAAACAGGTAAGAAGTAACTATAAAATTGACAGCGTAATAACTATGGTCGATACCATGGTACTTAACTACCAGATACCCGGTGGAATGCTTTCTAACCTCACGAGCCAATTAAAACAGCAGAATGCCCTGGATAAACTTCCAGCAGTGTTAAAAGAGGTGCCGAAAGTGCGAGAAGATTTGGGCTATCCACCATTGGTTACTCCTACAAGCCAAATAGTCGGCACTCAAGCTGTAGTCAATGTACTTACCGGTGAACGGTATAAGATGATAATTAATGAAGTGAAGAATTATGTGCGCGGCCTGTACGGCAAACCTCCTGCTCCTATAAAAGATGAAATCAAGCAAAAAATTATAGGAGACGAGGAGGTTATAACCTGTCGCCCGGCTGATTTAATAGAACCTCAACTGGAAAAATACACTAAAGAAATATCATACTACATTGAGCAAGAAGAAGACGTTTTAACATATGCACTGTTCCCACAAATTGCTGAAAAGTTTTTCAAGGAGCGCCAGGCAAAAAAATACAAAGTCGATAGCAACCTAGTCAATAAAGATGTATTCGACGTGTATCCAGCATAATGGATAAATTTAACAAATTACTCATATAATACCCTTAAATAGGGGCATTCAAGCCTTGCAAGGATTTTGTCAATAGCTCGTAATGCCCTTATATAAGGGTATTTTTTTATAATAGAAACCCCTTAATGCAAGTATTATGGAGGGATTGAGTTGAATGATAGTGTTGAAAGTATTAAATTGAGATTGGAAAAACTTCAAAGCAGGATAAATTCTCTTCGCATTGGACGCAGAATCCTAATGAATTTATTAATAGAACAAGAAATCGCAAAAAATGAAGAAATTCGTAAACTGACAAATGAAATTAAAAGATTGAGACGCATTCTCAAATACAACCGTTAATGGTTAACTTTACATAAAGGATTTTTTGTTTTTAAGTTGAATAGGAATACATTATAGATTTGTGCACGTAAACCATTTTAAAAACAGATAAAATACAGGGAAGTGTATTTATGTTTTGTAAAGGAAAAAAAACAAGTTTAAGGTCTATTAAAGCCACAGATTTTAGTAAAATTATAGCATGGCAGGCAAATAAACATCTCAACCAATACATGGGCGATAAGCTTCCCACATCTTTACAGGAATGTGAGGTCAGGTACTTAACATCCAATCTTTTTAACCGAATATTTGGCATCGAAGACGAAAATGGTAATTTAATAGGTGAAATCGAAATCAATCATATAAAATGGAAAGAAAGAGAGGCTGAACTTTTTCTCTATATAGGAGAAAAAGATTTGTGGGGCAAAGGTTACGGACATGATGCATTAAAAACCTTTTTAAACTACATATTTAATGAGAAAAAGTTTAAATACATATATTTAAGAGTATATGAACATAACATAAGGGCCATTAGGTGTTATGAAAAATGTGGCTTTAAAAAACGAGGCATTTTACGATTGAACAAAAACAAGATAGATAGTGATAATCTGATTTTAATGGAAATTAGTTCATCGGATTTATAAAACTTAAAACATATAAAATTCCCAACTGTAATTTTTTAGAATAGCAGCGATTATACATAAAAGTAAAAGACAGAAAAGCGGGTGATCCGGTGATTAAAAAAATTTCCGCTGCTTTCTTGATTTTACTTTTATGTGTAAGTATTACATTATTTATCGAAGATTATAACCATAAATCATTAATACCTATAGGTGTTTATTTTGGTGATATACACATTGGGGGTCTGACAATAGCAGAAGCTAGGAATGAGCTTTCTAAATTGACTAAAAACATTTTATTAAGTCATATTACTTTGACATTTGATGATTACAAATGGTCTTTCAAGGTGTCCGAACACCTTGAGATTGATGTAAACAAAAGCCTGGAAAACATAATAGCATACACACAACAGGGAAATGTGATAGAAAGATTTGCCTTAAGACAAAGGTTAAAAAGGATCCCATGGACAGTAAATCCTGTTCTAATACTCAATGAAGACAATTTTAATAACACTATTAAGAAAATAAACGAAGTAATATTTGTCGAACCGAAAAATGCTTTTTTCAAAATAGAAGCTGACAAAATATCAATAGTTGATGACGTTGAAGGTCAAATGGTAGATGAAGATGAACTGAAGGAAAAAATTACCACTAACTTGTGGTCTTCAAATAGAACATTGAGAATTCCGATAAAAAAGTTTAAAGCTGAAATTACAAAAGAAAATTTAGTTGCAATGAATATAAGGGAAAAAGTAGTCGAGTATTCCACTAAATTTAATAAATCACAAAAAGGCAGAACCGAAAATATTAAGCTCGCTGCGGAAAGAATTAACGGCTATATACTTCCACCGGGGGACTTTTTTTCTTTTAATCAAGTAGTTGGTGAACGGACTCGAGATCGGGGATACCAGGAAGCCCCGGTTTTTATTGATAATCAGACGGTTTCAGACATAGGTGGCGGTGTATGTCAAGTATCAAGCACTCTGTACAATCTTGCCTTACTTGCAAATCTTGAAATAATAGAAAGGATTAATCACTCTTTACCCGTAAGCTACGTTCCTCTGGGCAGAGATGCAACTGTAAACTATGATACTATCGACTTAAAATTTAAAAATAATACAGATGGAAACCTTCTACTGGCAGCTGAAGTTGTTGATGATACTTTAACGGTTAAGTTTTTCGGTAAAGAAAAGCTACCTTTTACAATAGAAGTAATTTCTGAAAGGGTAAAGACGATATCCCCTCCAATCACCGTGAAAGAAGATACTAATCTGCCAAAAGGTGAAATCAGAATAAAACAAGGGTCGCCAGGCTATGTAGTTAAAGTTTGGAAAACTTATATCAGCGAAGAAAGGGAAGAAAAAGTTTTAGTATCAACGGACACGTACAACCCAACGCCAACAGTGCTATATAGTGGAGTCAAAGCTGTGGAGAATCATGAATCACAAGTAACGCAAAATGGAGTTTAAAAAGACCTTGGGTCTTTTCAGCCTGTCGACAAAGTCAAAGTCGGCAGGTTTTTTATATGTAAATATCGAATATTACTAGTAGAAAATTAATGTTTTGAGGTGAAACTGTGCTGACAAAGAAAGACCGGATAACAGTAAAACAGATGGAGCTCGTATCAATCGATGAACTAGTTCCAAAAGATCACTTGCTTAGAGCAATTCAAGACTGCATTGACTTTAGCTTTATCTACGACGAAGTAAAAGACCTATACTCAAAGACACATGGCCGCCCAAGTATAGATCCAGTTGTCTTAATCAAACTGTTACTACTCCAATCACTATATGGAATCCGGTCTATGCGCCAGACCATAAGAGAAGTCCAAGTCAATGTAGCTTACCGGTGGTTTTTAGGCTATGGATTTCGAGAAAAAATACCCCATTTTTCCACTTTCGGCAAAAACTACGTCAGACGCTTTCAGGAAAGCGACCTTTTCGAAAAAATATTTGAGCGCATACTTGAAGAAGCAATAGCATGTGGATTCATACAAGCTGATGCCATCTTCATAGATGCCACACATGTTAAAGCCAGTGCCAACAAAAACAAGTACATAAAAAAGCTAGCAAAACAAAAAGCCAAGCAAAGCAAACGCGATTTACTTAATGAAATAAACCAGGACCGCATTGCTCATAGCAAAAAACCCTTTGAAGATGACGAATACGACGAAGATGATGAAGATAATGAAGATGACTTAAACAGTGAAAACAACACAACAGAAGGCCAGGAAAAAACCACTAAAGCAAAACCAAAACTAACACTGGAAAGCACTACAGATCCTGAAAGTGGAATGTTTTACAAAAGTGAAAAAGAAAAATGCTTTGCATATACCGTTACAGTTGCCTGTGACCGCAACAACTTTATCCTAGGACTAAAAGCAGCCCCTGGTAATGTACACGACAGTCAGATATTTACCGAAGTATACAAAAAAGTAGCTGATAAACACCCTGAGATAGAAGCTGTAGTTGTCGATGCAGGATACAAAACACCGACAATATGCCGTGAAATCATAGAATCTGGGAAAGACCCAATAATGCCTTATACTAGACCGATGACCCAAAAAGGCTACTTCAAAAAACATGAATATGTCTATGATGAATACTATGATTGCATAATCTGTCCCAACAACCAAGTATTAAAATACAGCACAACCAACCGCAAAGGATACAGAGAATACAAAAGCGACCCTAAGATATGCTGTAAATGCCCCGTAAGAGAAAAATGCACGCAGAGCAAAAACATGACCAAAGTTGTAACCCGTCATATCTGGGAGCCCTACATGGAAATAGCAGAAGATTTAAGACACACAAAGAGAGGAAAAGCCCTATACAAAAAGCGCGGAGAGACAATAGAAAGAGTATTTGCAGATGCTAAAGAAAAACATGGTATGCGTTATACACAATATCGAGGCTTGAGGAAAGTTCAACATCACCTCACGCTTCTTTTCGCATGCATGAATTTAAAGAAGTTGGCGATGTGGAAAAGGAGGCAACAGAAAATGCCACCTGCACCACATCCAGTAGCGGCTGCTGCTACCTTTTTTGTGTCAAATTTATTGTTTGCCATAAAAAACAGCTTCCAAAGTTTTTCCTGGAAGCTGTTTTTGTCTACAGTCTGAAAAGACCTTGGGTCTTTTTTTCTTTATTTTGCGTTTGTTTAATGTTTAAATAAATTTATGCTATAATAAGGCATAGAATAGGAGGTTATCCTATGGCCTTAGAAGACGATATTCAACAAACCTTTACAGCAGTAGAAATTGAGCTGCCAGAAACTATAAAATTACTGCTTGAACTAAAAGACAAATTTAACATAAAAGAGTTTAATGCTGATACGATACTTAAATCTGTCAGGGATGAAGATGCACAAAAAAGGATTTTTTTGTACAACAGGATACGAGAACTACTAAATACCTGCCGGAGTTGTCCCCTTTGCCTGTCGGACTGGCATACTCAAAAGGTGCCAGGTGAAGGGCAATTAAATTCTCCGCTGGTCTTAATCGGTGAAGGTCCCGGTCTTGATGAAGATAAACTGGGCCGTCCTTTCGTAGGAAGAGCCGGCCAGCTACTAACAACTATTTTGGAAAAGCTTAATATAAATCGTGAAAAAATATATATCACCAACGTGATTAAATGCCGCCCGCCACAAAATAGGACACCAACACAAAAAGAAATCAAAGCATGCTCTCATAACCTTGAACTAGAGTTATCAATAATTTCACCAAAAGTTATTATTGCTTTAGGCGCTGTTCCCTTAAACTACTTTAAACCCGGCAGCAGCATAATGCGAGAGAGGGGCAATTGGATAGTTCACGGAGATTTCTGGATTATGCCCACTTTTCACCCTGCATATGTCCTGCGCCAACACGGAAAAACCTTAACAAAAGTTAAATGGGCGGTATGGCAAGATTTTAACAATGCAATAAAAAAATTGACAGAGTTATCTCCAGGAACTTTATCCAAGATAAGTCTTGACACAAAGGAGTGAAAACGTGAAATATAAGATTCTAACCTGGGGCTGTCAGATGAACATTCACGACAGCGAAGCAATAGCAGGTATCTTGCAAAAAATGGATTATTGCCCTGCTGATACATTGAAAGAAGCAGATGTGATTATTTTAAACACCTGTTGCGTCAGAGAAAACGCAGAGCGAAAAGTGTACGGTAGAATAGCACAGTTAAAGCAATTTAAACAGAGAAAGCCAAATTTGATACTAGCGGTTACCGGATGCATGGTCCAACAGCCTCATGTTGTGGAACATATATCAGAAAAAATGCCTTATGTCGATATTTTGTTCGGCATAAAAAATGTCCACAAGCTGCCTGAACTTATTGAAAACTCCAGGCTAGCTGAACTTCCGGTAGTTGAAGTAATGGGGGGCTCCGAGATAGAAGAAAACCTTCCCATAGAGCGAATGGACAATTCACGTGCATGGGTAACTATTACTTACGGCTGTAATAACTATTGCAGTTACTGCATTGTACCCTATGTAAGGGGAAGGGAAAAAAGCCGCAGGCCGGAAGATATTATCAGAGAAGTTGAAGGCCTTGCCAAAGAAGGTTTTATCGAGATTAACCTTTTAGGTCAGAATGTAAACTCCTATGGAAAAGATCTAGAAAAACCTGTTGCATTTCACGAACTGTTGAGAAGGGTAAACGATATAGATGGCATCAAACGTATAAGATTTTTAACTTCACATCCAAAGGATTTGTCCGATGAGCTTATATTGGCAATGAAAGAATGTGAAAAGGTCTGTGAACACATCCACTTACCAGTTCAAGCAGGAAGTACTCGAGTTTTATCAATGATGAACAGGAAGTACAGCAGGGAACATTATTTGAATTTAATTGAAAAACTCCGGGAGGCAATTCCTGATATTGCAATTTCCACTGATATTATTGTTGGTTTTCCCGGTGAAACCGAAGAGGATTTTTTAGACACTCTTGATTTGGTAAAAAAGGTGCAGTTTGATTCAGCATATACATTTATGTACTCAAAGCGCAAAGGTACTCCTGCCGCTGAAATGCCAAATCAAGTGGATGACGAAGTAAAAAAAGACCGATTAAACAGATTGATGCAAGTCCAAGATGCCATAACAGCTAAGAAAAATATGATGCTTAAAGGTACCGTTCAAGAGGTATTAGTTGAGGGAATTAGCAAAGGCAACAAAAATAGATTGTCAGGTCGCACCAGAACAAATAGACTAGTTAATTTCGAAGGCACTGAAGATTTAATTGGTAAACTGGTAAATGTAAAGATTATTGAACCGCACACCTGGTCATTATTAGGAGAGATTGTAGCAAAAAATGCGTAGGGGGTTTTTCTTTCGATGGATACTCCTATGATGAAGCAATATAAAGAAATAAAAAGTAAATACAGAGATTATATAGTTTTTTTTCGACTGGGCGATTTCTATGAAATGTTCTATGAAGATGCTCATATTTGTTCAAGAGAACTTGAAATCGCATTGACATCAAGAGATCCCCAAAATAGAGTGCCTATGGCCGGGGTGCCTTACCATGCAGCAGATCAATATATCGCTAAACTTGTATCAAAGGGCTACAAAGTGGTTATTTGCGAACAGGTGGAAGACCCAAAGCTTGCTAAAGGCATTGTTAAGCGAGAAGTAGTTAAGATTATCACACCTGGGACCATTACTGATTTAAACGCTCTTGAAGATAACAAAAACAACTATTTAGCATGTGTTTATAAACACAAAGGACGATTTGGCCTTAGCTTTGTGGATTTGATGACCGGTGAATTCAATGTTACGGAACTGACCTCATCTTACCCCTACCATGAAATCATAAATGAAATAAGTCGCTTTGAAGCAAAGGAATGCTTGGTAAGTCAGAATTTAATTGAAGACAAGCCCTTAAATAGAAACCTCAACAAAAATTTGAAGATTTATTTCACAGTAAAGGATGAAGACTACTTTCATGAAGATGAAACTATAAGCCTACTAATATCGCACTTTGGAAAAGAGAAAATAGTAAAGCTTAAAGACAAAAGATTTGCCCTAAGGGCAGCGGGTGCGTGTTTAAAATACTTAAATGAAACACAAAAATTAAACCTATCGCATATCAATTCTATTACTTACTACAAAACTTGCGATTTCATGATTTTAGATTATAGCTGCCGCAAAAACTTAGAAATTACGGAAAGCCTGTATGATGGCAAAAAAATGGGAAGCCTCTTATGGGTATTAGACAAAACTTCTACAGCCATGGGAGGTAGACTAATTAGGAAATGGCTGGAGCGGCCTCTTATTGATATTTTGAGGATTAAGGAACGGCAGGATGCGATAGAAGAATTATTAAATGATTTCTTTTTAAGAGCAGATATTAAGGAACAGTTAAAAAATGTCTATGATTTAGAACGTTTGACCGGAAAGTTAGTTTGTGGAAATGCCAACGCAAGAGATTTACTGGCAATCAAGACTACGATAATTAGATTGCCAAGATTAAAACAGGTCATTTCCAGGTGCAGCTCTAAACTTTTACACCAAATTTACGAGCAATTAGATACGTTAGAAGATATTTATTCATTATTGGATGATTCCATTGCGGAAAACCCTCCCCTGACAATCAAAGAAGGAAATATTATAAAAGATGGCTATAATTCAGAAATAGATTTATTGAGAAAAGCATCCCGTGAAGGCAAAGCTTGGATTGCTGATTTAGAATTAAAAGAGCGGGAAAGAACCGGAATTAAATCGCTTAAAGTTGGTTTCAATAAGGTCTTCGGCTATTACATTGAAGTAACCAAATCAAATCTTGCCATGGTCCCCGATGACTATATAAGAAAACAAACACTAGCTAATTCGGAACGCTATGTAACCGAGCAATTGAAGGAATATGAAGAATTGATACTCAATGCAAATGAAAAACTACATGAATTAGAATACGATATGTTTTGTAAAATAAGAAATCAGATTATTTACGAAATCCCTAGGTTAAAACATAGCGCCTACTATTTGGCACTGCTTGATGTATTGTTGTCCCTTGCCGAAGTTTCATACAACAACAAATACGTAAAACCTGAAATAACCTTAAGTGATGAAATAAACATAACTGACGGAAGGCATCCCGTTGTTGAGCTAACTCAAAAAGAAGAGCTGTTTATTCCTAATGACACGCATATAAATTGCAGCGATAATTTAATTTCTATCATTACGGGGCCAAACATGGCAGGTAAGTCTACATATTTGAGACAGGTGGCTTTAATCGTTATAATGGCACAAATTGGCTGTTTTATACCTGCAAAAAAAGCCCAAATTGGTATTGTCGACCGGATTTTTACTCGCATTGGTGCCTCAGACAATTTAGCAATGGGGCAAAGCACTTTCATGGTAGAAATGACTGAAGTGGCTAACATACTCAAGAGCGCGACCGGAAAGAGTCTTTTAATATTGGATGAGGTGGGCAGGGGTACAAGCACTTTTGACGGTTTATCAATCGCTTGGGCAGTCATAGAATTTATACAAAAGAAATTGAAATGCAAAACACTTTTTGCAACTCATTACCACGAATTAACGGCTCTAAAAAGCTTAAATGGCATTAAAAACTATAAGATTACCGTTAAGGAAAAAGGTGAAGATATAATCTTTCTTAGAAAAATCGTGCCAGGTGAAGCTGACAAAAGTTACGGTATTCAAGTAGCAAGACTTGCCGGTGTCCCAAGTTCCGTGATCAATAGAGCAAAAATACTTCTCGAAAGTTTAGAGCAAAATCAAGCAAACAATAGAGCAGTTGTACCGGAAATTGCAGCTGCAGATGACAATACTCCCATGGAGAATCAATTAAGCCTGGAACATTTACGAAATCAGGAAATAATCGAGAAAATAAAAGCCTTAAATATTGATACTATTACTCCCATCGAAGCTCTAAACTTTTTATATTCAATAAAAAAGCAATTTATTTAAGAGAAGGGAAAATTGATTTATGGGTAAGATCAATATTCTAGAGCAGGATATAGTTTCAAAAATTGCTGCCGGTGAAGTTATAGAGCGACCGGTATCGGTAGTAAAGGAACTTGTAGAAAATTCCATTGATGCCGGCAGTAAAAATATTGTTATTGAAATTGAAGAAGGCGGGAAAAAAAGCATAAAAGTGATAGATGACGGCGAAGGCATGTCTGCTGATGATGTAAAGCTGGCTTTTAAACGGCATGCGACCAGTAAAATCAAAAACGTCGATGACATATTTAACATAAAGACTCTGGGTTTTAGAGGAGAAGCTTTAACAAGCATCGCTGCAGTTTCTAATCTTTCATTGCAAACAAAAACTGAAGGAGAATCTGTAGGCACGATTTGCAAAATTAGCGGTGGCGAAATAAAGGAATTTGGAGAGATTGCCACTAACAAGGGCTGCATCGTAGAGGTTAATAATCTGTTTTTTAACACTCCTGCGCGGTTAAAATTTTTAGGCAATGCCACTTATGAGTCTTCACGGATTACCGATTTGATTTCAAAATTGGCCATCGGGAATATAGGCATTTCCTTCCGGCTCACTATGGATGGCAAGGAGATTTTTTATTCAAGCGGAAACGGCGATTATAAGGAATTAATTGCTAAAATATACGGTGTTAACCTGGGAAGGGAAGCAATACAAATCGAAAAGGACTTCGATAATGGCAAAATATGGGGATACATTTCCGCTCCCAGTTTTAATAGGGGCAATCGTTCAGGTGAAACTTTTTTTGTAAATGGGCGTTTCGTCAAAGATACTAGCCTTTCCTCCTGTCTTGAAAGGGCGTATAAAACCGCATTACCGGTTAAACGTTTCCCAATAGCCCTTGTTTTTATAAACATTGACAATTCCATGGTAGACGTTAATGTACACCCATCAAAAATGGAAATTAAGTTCCGAGACCAGAACCAAGTTCACCAAGCCCTTTATTACGCTGTAAATGATGGTCTAAAAAGGCATGTTCTTATACCCAAAGAGACCTTTGATTGGTCCCGTATGAAAAAAGAACCGAGAAGTACTCAAGGTTCTCAGTTAAATTTTGAAACTATTATGTTGCCAAAAAGTGAATATAATACCAATAATTTCAGCAAAATATATGACAGGAGAACAGATTCTGAAACTTTTATAAAAGAAGCTCCGGTTATAAAGAAGGAAGTGCACGTTGACAAAACTCATGAATTTACTCCGGTGACTGAAGCCACTGACGTATCCAAAAAATTTGAGTACAAAAGGATTCTAGGTCAGCTATTCAATACATATATTGTTGTTGAAGGCCAGAATGAGTTCTATTTAATTGATCAACATGCCGCCCACGAAAGAATATTATATGAGCTTTTTTCCAAGCGATATACAAGAGCAACAGAAACACAAGTTTTAGTTGCACCTCAGGTTATAAGTTTATCACCCCAGGAGATGATGCTGATAGAATACTATGGAGATGATATTATAAAACTTGGTTTTGATTATTCGGTATTTGGAACTGACTCCATTCTTGTAAGGGCAGTGCCTTATATATTTAACAAACCTGTGGATCCCATGGCCCTTCGCGACGCTCTTGACAGAATAAATAACAATGAATATTCAGGATTCCCAGAAAATGAAAGGTTAATAATATCAATGTCGTGTCATTCTGCTATAAGAGCGGGCGATACTTTGTCTCAAATAGAAATGGAAGAATTGATTCAGCAGCTTGTCAATACTCAAGGCCCTTATACATGCCCCCATGGCAGACCAACTATAATATCCATCACTATAAATGAACTAGAAAAAATGTTCAAAAGGACCTAAAGTCAAATGAGCAAAGAACTATTAGTAGTAATTGTGGGGCCTACAGCAGTAGGAAAAACCGAAATTGCCATAGAAGTGTCTAGGAAAATTGATGCAGAAATTATATCTGCTGATTCAATGCAAATATATCGTTACATGAATATAGGAACGGCAAAACCGACTTTGGAAGAACGCAAAGGAATAATTCACTACATGATTGATATTATAAATCCAGATGAAATTTTTAGCGCTGCAGACTTTCAAGCAAGGGCCAAAGATTGTATAGAGAATATCCATAGACGGAATAAAATTCCGCTCATGACCGGGGGCACAGGTTTTTATATAAATTCCGTATGTTATGACTACGCCTTTTCCGATGCCCAAAGAGATGATTCCTTTCGAAAACAATTGCAAAAGCAAGCAAGACAATACGGCAATCAATACTTGTACGAAAAACTAGAAAAACTGGACCCTGTTGGGGCAAAAAAAATACATCCCAACAATTTACGCAGAATTATCCGCGCTATAGAAGTATCAATAAAAACAGGAAAACCTTTTTCATATTACGAAGAAGAGACGAAAAAACAAGAAAGTCCTTATGATTTATTAATGTACGGCTTGACAAGACCTAGAAAAGAACTATATCAGCGCATTAATCAAAGAGTTGTAAATATGATAAATGCAGGTTTCGTAGAAGAGGTGAAGAGGCTTTTAAAAATGGGATATGGTCCGGAACTAAATTCAATGCAGGGTCTAGGTTATCGTCAAATAATTGACTATCTATATGGTAAAACGACTCTTAATGAGGCCATTAACTTAATATCTAGAGATACGAGGCGTTATGCGAAGCGCCAATATACATGGTTTTTGAGGGACAGGAACATTGTATGGCTCGACGTCTCAAAAGAAGGAAAAGAGAAAATAATATCAAATATTGTTAAAGATATTGAAGGGAAATTAAAAAATACCTAGAATATTAAATAAAACAACAATATGAGGGGGACCCGTAATGACAAAAGTACAAATAAACCTGCAGGATAGTTTTTTAAATCAAATAAGAAAAGAAAACATTCCTGTAACAATTTATCTCATTAATGGTTTTCAGTTAAAAGGCTTAATAAGAGGTTTTGATAATTTTACTGTTTTTCTCGATTCCGATGGAAAACAACAGCTAGTATATAAGCATGCTGTTTCGACTATTACGCCTTTTAAAACTGTATGTTTTAATCAGGGTGCACAAGAACAAAAAAAATCAGATGAAGAATAGGTATTCTATAAAAGGAGCTGCTGCTCCGGGCAAATGTTCGGATGCAGCAGCTCCTTTTAATTTTATTAGAAATAATATCTGTAACCTAAACTTACTGTTGTGCATAGGATAAATTGATATGGTATTTTATGAGGTGATCCTATGGCCGATAAGGAAAAGGATAGAATAAATAATCCACATCAAATCTACGAAATGCTAATCAATGGAGCAATAACTCCTGGTCAAGCAATAATAATGTTTAACGAATTAGATAATAGTAAAAAGCCAATGGGAAAAGCTGTTGATGAAGAAAGTTTAGATGAAGTGATGAGAGAACTTGATCAGCTAATTGGCCTTTCTAAAGTAAAATACTTAGTAAAAGAAATTCAAGCTTTTGCTCAAATTCAGAAAAAGAGGCAAGAAGCAAAACTTTTAGCAGAACCTCAAGTTTTACATATGATTTTTAAAGGAAATCCAGGCACAGGGAAGACAACGGTTGCGAGATTACTAGGGAAAATGTTTAAGCATATGGGGATTCTTCAAAAAGGTCATACCGTAGAAGTGGAACGGGCTGATCTGGTGGGAGAATATATTGGACATACTGCTCAAAAAACCCGCGAGCAAATTAAGAAGGCTTATGGAGGGATATTGTTTATAGATGAAGCATATTCTTTAGCAAGGGGAGGAGAAAAGGACTTTGGCAAGGAAGCCATAGACACCTTAGTGAAAGCCATGGAAGATTACAAAGATAATCTCATTGTGATTTTAGCCGGATACAAGGATGAAATGGAGTGGTTTTTGCAAACAAATCCGGGCTTAAGATCCAGGTTTCCCATTCAAATCCAATTTAACGACTACAGTGTTGATGAATTGATGGAAATTGCCAAAATGATGGTTGAAAAAAGGCAGTACAAATTTAGTCCCGAAGCGTTAATCACATTTGAAAGGCTATTACAAAACAGCAAGAGTGATAGAAACTATGATAAATTGGGGAATGCTAGACTTGTTCGCAACATGATAGAAAAAGCTCTCAGGCGTCAGGCACTGCGCCTTGTAAATCAAAAAAGAATCTCCCGCGAAGACCTACTTCAAATT
>Ga0116181_1002007_pt1 | contig 16969 bp, 12 predicted proteins | sample AD_UKC075_MetaG_FD_89752 | JGI IMG/M metagenome (GOLD analysis project Ga0116181, IMG submission 89752) | Active sludge microbial communities of municipal wastewater-treating anaerobic digesters from USA - AD_UKC075_MetaG | ecosystem: Engineered > Bioreactor > Anaerobic > Digestate | place: USA...
CCGTCCACCGGCATGCCCACCCGCACCCAGCAGGCCGACCTGCTGGCCTGTGCCTATGCATCGCACGGCGACACCAAGCATGTGCTGCTGCTGCCGCAGGATCCGGGCGAGTGCTTCAGCATGGCGGCCGACGCGCTGGACCTGGCCGACCGGCTGCAGACGCCGGTGTTCCTGATGACCGACCTCGACATCGGCATGAACCAGCGCCTGTGCGAGCCCTTCCAGTGGCAGGCCGGCCGCGAGTACGACCGCGGCAAGGTGATGACCGCCGAGCAGCTGGACGCCGGCAAGGAATTCGCCCGCTACAAGGACGTGGACGGTGACGGCATCCCCTGGCGCACCTACCCGGCCACGCATGCCAGCAAGGGCGCGTACTTCACCCGCGGCACCACGCGCAATCCGCAGGCCGCGTATTCCGAGGCCGGGCCCGACTACCTCTACAACGTGCAGCGGCTGCTGAAGAAGTTCGCCACCGCCGCCACCATCGTGCCGCAGCCGGTCGTGCGCACGGCGGCGAAGAAGAGCCGCCTGGGCGTGCTGTACTTCGGCAGCACGGCACCGGCGATGGACGAGGCGCTGACCGCGCTGTCGGCCGCCGGCATCCACCTCGATGCGATGCGGCTGCGCGCCTTCCCGTTTCCGGACAGCGTGAACGACTTCATCGCCAGCCATGACCATGTGTTCGTGGTCGAGCAGAACCGCGATGCGCAGATGCGCAGCCTGCTGATCAACGAGCTGGAGATCGACCCGGCCTGGCTGATCAAGGTGCTGCACTACGACGGCACGCCGATCACCGCCCGCTTCATCACCCAGACCATCACCGAGCATGTGCATGCCCTGGCCGTGGCCCCGCGCCGCGAGCGCATCCATGGCTGAGGGACACCCACCATGACCTACATCGCCAAGCCCACGCTGCACCACCCCACGCTGACGCGCAACAAGGTCGGCTACACCCGGCGCGACTACGAAGGCAAGGTCAGCACGCTGTGCGCCGGCTGCGGCCACGACAGCATCTCGGCGGCCATCGTGCAGGCCTGCTGGTCGCTGGACATCGCGCCGCACCGTGTGGCCAAGCTCAGCGGGATCGGCTGTTCCAGCAAGACGCCCGACTACTTCCTGGGCGCCAGCCACGGGTTCAACACCGTGCACGGCCGCATGCCCAGCGTGCTGACCGGTGCCAACCTGGCCAACCGCGAGCTGCTGTACATGGGCGTGTCGGGTGACGGCGACTCGGCGTCCATCGGCCTGGGCCAGTTCGCGCATGCCATGCGACGCGGCGTGCGCATGGTCTACATCGTCGAGAACAACGGCGTCTACGGCCTGACCAAGGGCCAGTTCAGCGCCACCGCCGACCGCGGCAGCAAGAGCAAGAAGGGCGCGGTCAACAACGACAACCCGGTGGACATGGTCGGCATGGCGCTGCAGCTGGGCGCCACCTACGTGGCCCGTGGCTTCTCGGGCGACAAGGGCCAGCTGGTGCCGCTGATCGAGGGCGCCATCCGCCACGGCGGCGCGGCCTTCATCGACGTGATCAGCCCCTGCGTGGCCTTCAACAACCACGCCGGCAGCACCCGCAGCTACGACCACGTGCGCGCCCACAACGAGGCCGTCAGCCGCATCGACTTCATCGACCTGGCGCCGGAGATCCACGCCGACCCGGCACCGGGCGAGGTGATCCTGCTGCCCCAGCCCGACGGCAGCCAGATGCGCCTGCGCAAGCTCGACGCCGGCCATGATCCGACCGACCGCGTGGCGGCGATGCACCACCTGCAGACCCTGCAGTCGCGCGGCGAGGTCGTGACCGGCCTGCTCTACGTCGACCCCGAGGCGCAGGACCTGCACGCCGCGCTCAACACCACCAGCCGGCCGCTGAACACGTTGAACGCGGCCGAGCTGTGCCCCGGGCCGGCGGCGCTGGCCAAGCTCAACGCGTCGCTGCGCTGACCGCTGCAGCCGCCCGCGCGGCCAGCCAGGCCGGCGCCTGATTGGCGGGCACGGTGATCACCGCCGAGCTGCGGCCGCCGTTCAGCGGCAGCAGCGCCAGCGTGTTGCCGTAGCGGAAGCACTCGCGGGCGATGCCCTGGTGGTCGGCGCTGTGGGCGACACGGCCCACCACCACGCTGCGGCCGAAGTCGCGCATGGCCGCGCCGATGCCGGCCAGGCGCCGGGTGCCGGAAAAGCGGCTGTCGGCGGCCACCACCAGCGGCGCTTGCAGGTGTCGCCCGTAAGCGAGTGTCAGCTGCGCCAGCGCACGGCCGGTCGGTCGGCCAGCGCGGCCCAGGCCGCCGCGCGAATCAGGTGGTTGGGCACCAGCCAGCCCAGCGGGTCGGCGCCGGCATCGGCCAACCGGTCCGTGCCGAAGCGCAGCGTCTGCGGGCCGCTGCCATCGGTGACATGGGCTGCGCACAGCGGAGCGATGTCGTTTGCCGGCAGATGCCGCCACAGGCCGAGCGTCTGCAGCACATCGCGGCCCCGATGGGTCAGGGCAATCTCACGGCCGTCCTCGGCGGGGGCGGCCAGGGCGGCGGCGCTCTGCTGATCGAACACCTGCACCGCCAGGCCGGCGTCGTGCAGGGCGCAGGCCAGGGCCAGGCCGGCGGGGCCGGCGCCGACGATCAGCACGTCGGCATCGGCGGATTCAGCGGAGGATGGCGTGGGGGTCGCGGACATGGCCGCGATGCTGCGCGGCGCTGTGATCCGCCAGGTTGACGGCGGTCAGTGCCGGGCCTGAGACAACGGGCGCATCATGTCGGCCGCAACACCACCCGAAGCGCGGCAATCGCCAGCACGATGAACAGCCCCAGGCTCCAGAACTCGTAGGGCAGGCCCAGCAGGTCGACCTTGGCGTCGGCGCAGCTGGCGTAGGCGGCGAACACCTCGGGGAAGCGGCTGTCCAGGCCGGTGAAGCCCATCAGCCGGTCGGCCAGCGACATCGCGCAGGACGCCGAGGCATTGGCGACAAAGTGCTGCCACAGCGCCGCGGTGATGCCCGCAGCGGCGCCCAGCAGGGCCAGCACGCCGGCGACGCGCCGCAGCACAGCGCCCGGCAGCAGCAGGCCCAGCAGGCCGGCTGCGGCGATCACCACGAAGCACAGCCGCTGCAGCACGCACCAGGCGCAGGGCATCATGTCCATGCGGTACTGCGTGTACAGCGCCGCAGCCACCGCGGCCAGCGGCAGCACCGTGATGCCGGTCAGCAGCGAACGTGCGCGCAAGATCAGCCGACCTCGGCGATCAGCTCGATCTCGACGCAGGCGCCGGTCGGGATCTGCGCCACGCCGAAGGCGCTGCGGGCATGGGCGCCGGCGGCGCCGAAGACTTCGCCGAGGAGTTCAGACGCGCCGTTGACCACCAGGTGGTGCTCGGTGAACGTGCCGCTGCTGTTGACCAGGCCCAGCAGCTTGACGATGCGCGTGACCTTGTTCAGGTCGCCCACTGCGGCGTGCAGCGTGCCCAGCAGGTCGATGGCGATGGCCCGGGCGGCGGCCTTGCCGTCGGCGGTGACCATGTCGGTGCCCAGCTGGCCGACCCAGGGCTTGCCCTCGCGCTTGGCGATGTGGCCCGACAGGAACACCAGGTTGCCGGTGCGCACGAAGGGCACATAGGCGGCGGCCGGCGTGGCCACCGGGGGCAGGCTGATGCCGAGGGCGCTGAGCTTGTCGTAGACGGACATGGTGGGTGGATTTGGAGGGGGGCGGGAGGAAGCGGCGCCCCCTCGTGAGAGGGCTGCCGACGGGGCGGGCGCCGATCCTACACTGCCGAAATGGCAGGCGACGGCGGGGGGCAGCGCGCAGCTTTGCGCCGCAGCGGCTGGCGCCTGATGGCCGTCGGCCTGGGCTGGTTGACCGGCCTGGCGCTGCAGTTGCAGCAGCCGGCGTTGTGGCCCTTGCCCTGGGTGCAGGGCATCACCGCCGCCGGTGCGCTCGCCTTGCTGCTGGCCCTGCGCTGGCCGCCCGCGCAACGGCTGCCGGCCCTGGTGCTGGTGTCGGCGGCGCTCGCCTTCGGCAGCACGGCCTGGCGCGCCGATAGCCGGCTGGCCGAGCGGCTGGACGCGTCGCTCGAAGGCCAGCAACTGCTGGTCACCGGCGTCGTTGCCAGCCTGCCGCAGACCGGCCCGGCCGGCACGCGCTTCCTGTTCGGTGTCGAGTCGGCCACGCTGCGCGGCACGCCGGTGCAGCTGCCGCCGCGGCTGGCGCTGGGCTGGTACGCCGGCTTCCATGATGAAGCCTGGCTCGACGACCCGCGCGCCGACCTGCGCGCCGGCCAGCGCTGGCGCCTGCCGCTGCGGCTGAAGCGCCCGCACGGCAGCCTCAATCCCGACGGCTACGACGTCGAGCTGCAGTGGTTCGAGCAGGGCGTGGGCGCCACCGGCTATGTGCGCGTGGTGCGCGACTGGAGCGCGGCCACGCTGCTGGCGGACGGCGTGGCCCACCCGGTCGACCAGTGGCGCCAGCGCATCCGCGACGCGCTGCTGCGCACGGTGGCCGATGGCCGCGCCGCGGGCGTGCTGGCCGCGCTGACGGTGGGCGACCAGTCCGCCATCGAGCGCGAGGACTGGGCGCTGTTCCGGGCCACGGCGATCCAGCACCTCGTGAGCATCAGCGGCCTGCACGTGACGATGTTCGCCTGGCTGGCGGGCCTGCTGGTCGGTGCCGGCTGGCGTCGCAGCCCGGCACTGATGCTGCGCCTGCCCGCGCCGGTGGCCGCACGCTGGCTGGGCCTGGCGGCGGCAGCCGGCTACGCACTGCTGGCCGGCTGGGGCGTGCCGGCCCAGCGCACCGTGCTGATGCTGGCGGTGACCGTGCTGCTGCGCAGCGCCGGCTGGCGCTGGCCCTGGGCGCTGGTGCTGCTGGCCGCGGCGCTGGGCGTGACGATGGCCGACCCCTGGGCCCTGCTGCAGCCGGGCTTCTGGCTGTCGTTTGCCGCCGTGGCCCTGCTGATGGCCAGCGAGCCCGCCGCCGGCCGCGACCGGGCGGCCCCGGGCTGGCGCGGCGCCTTGGCCGCGCACCTGCGGGCCCAGGTGGTCGCCACCCTGGGGCTGGCGCCGCTGTCGCTGGTGTTCTTCCAGCAGTTCAGCGCCATCGGCTTCGTCGCCAACCTGGTGGCGATTCCGCTGGTCACGCTGCTGATCACGCCGCTGGCCCTGCTGGGCATGCTGGTGCCGCCGCTGTGGCTGGGGGCCGCGGCGCTGGTGCAGGCGATGGCCTGGGGCCTGGGCTGGCTGGCCCAGGTGCCGCTGGCCGCCTGGAGCGTGCCGGTGGCGCCCGCCTGGCTGGTGGCCGCCGGCGTGCTGGGTGCGCTGCTGGGTGTGCTGCCGGCGCCGCGGGCCTGGCGCTGGCTGGCGCTGCCCCTGGTGCTGCCGCTGCTGTGGCCGCCGGTGCCCCGGCCGGCGCCGGGCGCCTTCAGCGCCCTGGTGGCCGACGTGGGGCAGGGCACGGCCGTGCTGCTGCGCACCCGCAACCACCTGCTGGTCTACGACGCCGGCCCGCAATACAGCCGCGAGAGCGACGCCGGCCAGCGCGTGCTCGTGCCGCTGCTGCGCGCCCGCGGCGAGCGCCGGGTCGACCTGCTGGTGATCAGCCACCGCGACATCGACCATGCCGGCGGTGCGGCCAGTCTGCTCGATGCGCTGCCGGTGGCCGGGTTGTCGACGTCGCTGGATGACAGCCATCCCTTGCGCCAGCGCGGCCTGCCGCACACCGCCTGCCGTGCCGGCCAGCGCTGGGCATGGGACGGCGTGCACTTTGCCGTGCTGCACCCGACCGAGGACGACGTGGCCTTCGCGGCCAGGCCGAATGCGGTGTCCTGCGTGCTGCGGGTGGAGGATGCCGCCGGCCGCAGCCTGCTGCTGACCGGTGACATCGAGGCACCGCAGGAGGCCGCGTTGCTGCAGCGTGGTGCCGCCGACCTGGCCAGCACGGTGCTGCTGGTGCCCCACCACGGCAGCCGCACCTCGTCGACCGGGGCGTTCCTCGATGCCGTGCAGCCCCGGCTGGCCGTGGTGCAGGCCGGCTACCGCAGCCGCTTCGGCCACCCGGCGGCCGACGTACTGGCACGCCATGCCCAGCGGGGCATCACTGTGGTGCGCACCGATGGTTGTGGTGCATGGGTGTGGCACGATGGTGCGGCATCGTGCACCCGGGATGTGCGTCGCCGCTACTGGCATGCCAGGCCCGGCGAAGCCCCGGCTCCAGAGGCGCCTGAGGGTGGTGCGGATGTTGCTAAACCGGCTGCGTCTGGAGTCCCTTTCCCATGAAACCCTTCTTCGATGAGATGCAGGCCGCCAACGGTGCGGTGCGCCCGCACTACAGTGCCTTCGACCGCTGGCTGCAGCAGCAACCGCGCGAGCTGATGGCCGCCCGCCGCGACGAGGCGGAAATGATCTTCCGCCGCGTGGGCATCACCTTCGCCGTCTACGGCGCCAAGGACGAGGACGGCGCCGGCACCGAGCGCCTGATCCCCTTCGACGTGATCCCGCGCATCATTCCCAGTGACGAGTGGACGCGCATGCAGCAGGGTCTGGTGCAGCGGGTCACCGCGCTGAACCGCTTCCTGCACGACGTCTACCATGGCCAGGAGATCCTGAAGGCTGGCATCGTGCCCGCCGGGCAGGTGCTGCAGAACGCGCAGTTCCGCCCCGAGATGATGGGCGTGGACCTGCCGGGCAGCATCTACTCGCACATCGCCGGCATCGACATCGTGCGGGCCGCCCAGCCCGACGGCAGCGGCACCTACTACGTGCTGGAGGACAACCTGCGCGTGCCCAGCGGCGTGAGCTACATGCTCGAGAACCGCAAGATGATGATGCGGCTGTTCCCCGAGCTGTTCGCCCAGCACCGCATTGCGCCGGTGGCGCATTACCCCGACCTGCTGCTGGAGACGCTGCGCGCCAGCGCGCCGCCCTCGGTCAACGAGCCCACCGTGGTGGTGCTGACGCCGGGCATGTACAACAGCGCCTATTTCGAGCACGCCTTCCTGGCCCAGCAGATGGGCGTGGAGCTGGTCGAGGGCCAGGACCTGTTCGTCAAGGACGGTTTCGTCTACATGCGCACCACCCAGGGCCCGCGCCGGGTCGACGTGGTCTACCGCCGCGTGGACGACGACTTCCTCGACCCCACCGCCTTCCGCCCCGACAGCACGCTGGGCTGCGCCGGCCTGCTCGATGTCTACCGCAAGGGCAACATCAGCCTGTGCAACGCCATCGGCACCGGCGTGGCCGACGACAAGTCGATCTACCCTTACGTGCCCAAGATGGTCGAGTTCTACCTCGGCGAGAAGCCGATCCTGGAGAACGTGCCGACCTACCTGTGCCGCGAGAAGGACGACCTGACCTACGTGCTCGACCACCTGGGCGAGCTGGTGGTCAAGGAGGTGCACGGTGCCGGCGGCTACGGCATGCTGGTCGGCCCGGCGTCCACCAAGGCCGAGATCGAAGACTTCCGCGCCGCCGTGCTGGCGCGGCCCGACAACTACATCGCCCAGCCCACGCTGGCGTTGTCGACCACGCCCACCTTCGTGGAGAGCGGTGTCGCGCCGCGCCACATCGACCTGCGGCCCTTCGTGCTCACCGGCAAGAGCGTGCAGATGGTGCCCGGCGGCCTGACCCGCGTGGCGCTGAAGGAGGGCTCGCTGGTGGTCAACAGCAGCCAGGGCGGCGGCACGAAGGACACCTGGGTTCTGGAGGGCGATCCGGGCCAGGCGCAGTCGCAAACACAGTCGCAGTCGCAAGTCTGACGGGGAGAACAGACCGATGCTTTCAAGAACCGCAGACCACCTGTTCTGGATGTCGCGCTACATGGAGCGCGCCGAGAACACCGCCCGCATGCTGGACGTGAACTACCTGACCTCGCTGCTGCCGCAGTCGGCCGACCGGGCCGAGCAGGGCTGGGCCGGCGTGCTGGGCATCTCCGAGCTGACCTGGTCGTTCCACCAGAAGCATGCCGCGGTGACGCCCGCCGACGTGATGGACTTCATGGTGCGCGACGCCGGCAACCCGTCGTCCATCGTGTCCTGCCTGCGGGCAGCGCGCGAGAACGCCCGTGCCGTGCGCGGCACGCTCACCACCGAGCTGTTCGAGACCACCAACCAGACCTGGCTGGAATTCAACCGCATGCTCAAGGGCGATGCCTTCGAGCGCGACCCCTCGGCGCTGTTCGAGTGGGTGAAGTTCCGCTCGCACCTGAGCCGGGGCGTCAGCGTGGGCACCATGCTGCAGGACGAGTCGCTGCACTTCATCCGCATCGGCACCTTCCTGGAGCGGGCCGACAACACGGCACGCCTGCTCGACGTGAAGTTCCATGCCCTGGCCGGCGACGAGGTCGGCACCTGGACCGACGACAACGCACCCGAGGTCGACTTCTACCACTGGAGCGCGATCCTGCGCTCGGTCAGCGGCTTCGAGATCTACCGCAAGGTCTACCGCAACGTGATCCGCCCCGACAAGGTGGCCGAACTGCTGGTGCTGCGGCCGGACATGCCGCGGTCGCTGGCGGCCTGCATGAACGAGGTGGTGCACAACCTGGACCTGGTGGCCAACGTGCAGAGCGGCGAAACCCGCCGCCGCGCCGGCCGCCTGCGCAGCGACCTGCAGTTCGGTCGCATCGACGAGATCCTGGCCACCGGGCTGCATGCCTACCTGACGCAGTTCCTCGACCGCGTGAACGACATTGGCGCGGGCATCTCGCGCGACTTCCTTGTTCCTGCCTGACCTGCCTGAAAGTCGCCTGTGTCCATTCATGTCGCGCTGAACCACGTCACCCACTACACCTACGACCGCCGCGTGGGCATGTCGCCGCACATCGTGCGGCTGCGCCCGGCGCCGCATTGCCGCAGCCGCATCCTGAGCTACAGCCTGAAGGTCGAGCCCGAAAGCCACTTCATCAACTGGCAGCAGGATGCCTTCGCCAACCACCTGGCGCGCCTGGTCTTCCCGGAGCCCACCACCGAGTTCAAGGTCACCGTCGACCTGGTGACCGAGATGTCGGTCTACAACCCGTTCGACTTCTTCCTGGAGCCGGCGGCGGAGAACTTCCCGTTCCGCTACGACGAGGGAACGAAGCTCGAACTGCAGCCGTATCTGGTCACCGAGCCGGCGACGCCGGCCTTTGCGAAGTTCCTGGCAAGCATCGACCGCCAGGAACGGCGCACCATCGACTTCCTGGTCGGCCTCAACCAGCGGCTGCAGGGCGACATCCGCTACCTGATCCGCATGGAGCCGGGCGTGCAGACGCCCGAGCAGACCCTGACCCTGGGCAGCGGCAGCTGCCGCGACAGCGGCTGGCTGCTGGTGCAGACCCTGCGCCACATGGGTCTGGCGGCGCGCTTCGTCTCGGGCTACCTGATCCAGCTGAAGAGCGACGTCAAGGCGCTGGACGGCCCCAGTGGCACCGAGGTCGACTTCACCGACCTGCACGCCTGGTGCGAGGTCTTCCTGCCTGGCGCCGGCTGGATCGGGCTGGACCCGACCTCGGGCCTGCTGGCCGGCGAGGGCCACATTCCCGTGGCGTGCACACCCACGCCCGGCAGCGCGGCGCCGATTTCGGGCGCCATCGACGAGTGCGAGGTCACGTTCTCGCACCACATGCAGGTCACGCGGATCTGGGAATCGCCGCGCGTCACCAAGCCCTACACCGAGGACCAGTGGGCCCGGGTGCTGGCCCTGGGCGAGGCGGTGGATGCCAAGCTGGACGCCGGCGACGTGCGCCTGACCATGGGTGGCGAGCCCACCTTCGTCAGCGTGGACGACCGCGACGGCGCGGAATGGAACACCGATGCCCTGGGCCCGACCAAGCGGCTGTTTGCGACCGACCTGGTGCACCGGCTGCGCGACCACTACGGCCAGGGCGGCTTCCTGCACTTCGGCCAGGGCAAGTGGTACCCGGGTGAGCAATTGCCGCGCTGGGCACTCAGCATTTGCTGGCGCGCCGACGGCCAGCCCTGCTGGCACGACCCGGCGCTGTTCACCGACGAGCGGCATCCCACCCAGTACACCAGCGCCGATGCCCAGGCCTTCATGGCGGCACTTTGCGCGCGCATCGGGGTGACCGACAAGCACGTGCAGGCCGGCTACGAGGACACCTGGTACCACCTCTGGCGCGAGCGCCGGCTGCCGGTCAACGTCGACCCCTTCGATGCCAAGCTCGACGACGAGATGGAGCGCATCCGCCTGCGCCGGGTGTTCGAGCAGGGGCTGGCCCACCCGGTGGGCTATGCGCTTCCGCTCAAGCGTGCAGAGGGCGGCCCGGCCCTGGCCGGCAGCCGCTGGCAGACGGGGCCCTGGTTCTTCCGCGACGAGCGCATGTACCTGCACCCGGGCGACTCGCCAATGGGCTACCGGCTGCCACTGGACAGCCTGCCCTGGGTGAAGACCACCGACTACCCGTACCACATCGAGAGCGACCCGTTCGCGCCGCGCGACGCGCTGCCGGCGGCCGCGGCCATCCGCAGCCAGTACGCTGCCCATGTGGTGGGCGGCGGCTTTGCCGAGGGCGGCGTGGTCGCCTTGCAGGCGCGAGGCGGGGCAGATGCGGCCGGCACCGGCTTGCTGGGCGGCGGCGGGGCGATGGCCGGCCTGGCCGGCGCGACGGGCCTGGCGGGGCAGGGCGGCGACAGCGCCTCCGGTGCCCTCGTCGACACGCCGGCCGACGGCCGCAGCCCGGCGCGGGGTGAGTCGGCGCCCTGGATCACCCGCACCGCCCTGGTGGTCGAGGTGCGCGACCCGCGCCGCGCCAACGGGCCGAAGGCCGAGGCCGTGGGCCAGGCCAGTGGCGTGCTCTACGTCTTCATGCCGCCGCTGCAGGTGCTGGAGGACTACCTGGAACTGCTGGCCGCAGTCGAGGCCACGGCCGCCGCCCAGGGCGTGACCCTGGTGCTGGAAGGCTATCCGCCGCCGCGCGACCCGCGGCTGAAGCTGCTGCAGGTCACGCCCGACCCGGGTGTCATCGAGGTCAACATCCACCCGGCGCACGACTGGACCGAGCTGGTCGAGCACACCGAATTCCTCTACGACGCGGCCTGGCAGTCGCGGCTGTCGACCGAGAAATTCATGCTCGACGGCCGGCACACCGGCACCGGCGGCGGCAACCACTTCGTGCTGGGCGGCGCCCGGCCGGCCGACAGCCCCTTCCTGCGCCGGCCCGACGTGCTGGGCTCGCTGCTGGCCTACTGGCACAACCATCCGAGCCTGAGCTACCTGTTCTCGGGCCTGTTCATCGGCCCGACCAGCCAGGCGCCGCGGGTGGACGAGGCGCGCAACGACCAGCTCTACGAGCTGGAGATTGCACTCGGCCAGATCGAGCGCAACAAGGCTGTCTACGGCGACCAGATGCCCCCCTGGCTGGTCGACCGCACGCTGCGCAACATCCTGGTCGACGTCACCGGCAACACCCACCGCAGCGAGTTCTGCATCGACAAGCTGTACTCGCCCGACTCGGCCACCGGCCGCCTGGGCCTGCTGGAGCTGCGCGCCTTCGAGATGCCGCCGCATGCGCGCATGTCCATCGTGCAGCAGCTGCTGCTGCGCGCCCTGGTGGCGCGCTTCTGGGCCGAGCCCTACCGCCACGACCTGGTGCGCTGGGGCACCGAGCTGCACGACCGCTTCCTGCTGCCGCACTTCGTCTGGCAGGACTTCAACGACGTGATCGCCGAGATGGGCGAGGCGGGCTTCGCGTTCGACGCGGCCTGGTTCGCGCCGCACCTGGAGTTCCGCTTCCCCAAGGTGGGCGAGCTGACGGCGCAGGGCGTGCACCTGCAGCTGCGCAGCGCGCTGGAGCCCTGGCATGTGATGGGCGAGGAGGGCTCGTCGGGCGGCACGGTGCGCTATGTCGACTCGTCGGTCGAGCGCATCGAGCTGAAGGTCTCGGGCCTGGTGAACCCGCGCCATGTGCTGACCTGCAACGGCGTGCCGGTGCCGCTGCAGCCCACCGGGCGCGTGGGCGAGTTCGTCGCGGGCGTGCGCTACCGGGCCTGGCAGCCGCCGAGCGCGTTGCATCCCACCATCGGCGTCGACGCGCCGCTGACCATCGACCTGGTCGACACCTGGATGCAGCGCAGCCTGGGCGGCTGCCAGTACCACGTGGCGCACCCGGGCGGGCGCAACTACGACAGCTTCCCGGTCAACGCCTTCGAGGCCGAGAGCCGCCGCCTGGCGCGCTTCTTCCAGCTGGGCCACACGCCGGGGCGGATGGTGGTGGGCCAGCCGCAGCGCAGTCTCGAATTCCCGTTCACCCTCGACCTGCGCACCAGTTGATTCCGCACGCTCGCCGTGCCTGACCCGCGCACCCAGGGGATGGCCCCGACCGGGAAGCCGCCGCATCCCGGGCATGATTCGGGCATGCAAAGCAGTCTGCTGGCCGACGACGATCCGCCCGACGCCGCCAGCCTCGTGACCGGGCTGGCGCAACGGGCCACGCCGGGGCATTTCGACGAATGGTGCGCCGCCGTCTCCGGCACGGCGGCAGCAGCCGGCCACCAGCCCGCGGCGCACTGGCGCCGTTTCTTCGACGCCCTGGGCCATGGCGGCTGGGCCGACCTGCCGGCGCGTGCCCACCGGGTGCAGGCCCGGGTGCGCGAGGACGGCGCCACCTACAACGTCTATGCCGAGGGCGCCGAGGCGCCGCGGGCCTGGCCGCTGGAGCTGCTGCCTTTCATCGTGCCGGCGGCCGACTGGGCGCAGATCGAGGCCGGGGTGGCGCAGCGCGCCCGACTGATGGCCGCCACGCTGGCCGACATCTACGGCCCGCAGACCCTGCTGCGCGACGCGCTGCTGCCGGCCAGCCTGGTCTTCGCCCATCCGCACTACCTGCGCCCGGCCTGCGGCCTGTGGCCGCAAGATCGCCCCGGCCTGCACATCGCCGCCTTCGACCTGGCGCGCTCGCCGCAGGGTGAGTTCCGCGTGCTGGCGCAGCGGCTGCAGGCGCCTTCGGGCCTGGGTTACCTCCTGGAGAACCGGCTGATCATCGGCCCGCAGTTCCACGACCAGTTCGCCGACCTGCGGGTGCAGCGCCTGGCCGGCACCTTCCGCGGCCTGCTCGACGGCCTGGTGCGCGCCAGCCCGGCCGGCGAGCGCAGCCGCATCGCGCTGCTGACGCCCGGGCCGCTGAACGAAACCTATTTCGAGCATGTGTTCCTGGCCCGCTACCTGGGCGTGGCCCTGGTCGAGGGCAGCGACCTGACGGTGCGCGGCCAGAAACTGTTCCTCAAGACCCTGCACGGCCTGGAGCAGGTGCATGTGCTGCTGCGCCGGGTCGACGACGAGTTCCTCGACCCGCTGGAGCTGCGTGCCGACAGCCAGCTGGGCGTGCCCGGCCTGCTGCAGGCCCTGCGCGCCGGCAACGTGGTGATGGCCAACGCGCCCGGCGCCGGTGTGCTGGAGAGCCCCGGCCTGGCCGCCTTCTGGCCCGGCGTGGCCGAGCGCCTGCTGGGCGAGGACCTGCTGCTGCCGGCGCAGACCACCTGGTGGTGCGGCGAGGCCACGGTCTGGCGCAAGCAGCGCGAGCGGCTGGCCGAATTCGTGGTGGCCCCCACCTTTCCCGACTCGGGCTTCAGCGCCCAGGTGGCGGCGCTGATGGGCGAGGCCGAACGCGAGGCGCTGCGCACGCGCATCGACGCCGACCCCGCGGCCTACACCCTGCAGGCGGGGGTACGGCCCAGCGAAACGCCGGTGTGGATGCCGGGCGCGGTGTCCGGCAACGCGCCGCCCGGGCAGCTGCAGCCGCGTGCGGCGGTCCTGCGCGTCTACGCGCTGGCCGACGGGCAGGGCGGCTGGCAGGTGCTGCCCGGCGCGCTGACCCGGGTGGCTCGGCGCGGCAGCCAGCAGCCCGGCCTGGCGCACGACCCCTGGCTCAGCATGCAGCACGGCGCCGCCAGTGCCGACACCTGGGTGGTGGCCAGCGGCGTGGTCGACCGCAGCACCATGCTGCCGCAGCCGCTGACCGCCGACGAACTGCACAGCGTGCACCGCACCGTCACCAGCCGCTCGGCCGAGAACCTGTTCTGGCTGGGCCGCTACACCGAGCGGGCCGAGAACGCGGTGCGCCTGGCCCGGCTGACGCTGGAGACGCTGCGTGAGGGCAGCGCGCCGGTGCTGCAGCTGCTCGACCGGCTGGCGCGCTTCCACGGCCTGGTGGGCGCCGGCGTGCCGCCGCTGGCGCGTGCGCCGCGGGTGTTCGAGCGCGCGCTGATCCACGGCCTGCTGCCGCGCCGTCCGGGCGAGGCTGCGGCCGTGGACACCGGCGGCCCGACCACCAGCGTCGCCCACAACCTGCGCAGCCTGCGCCAGTGCGCCCAGGCGCTGCGCGAGCGGCTGTCGCCCGAGCACTGGAAGCTGATCCACGAGGTCGACGACCACTTCGAGCAGCACCTGGGCGTGGTGCTGCAGCTGGGCGATGGCCATGCCCCGGTGCCCGACGTGCTGGCCATCCTGGCGCGGGCCACCACCCACCTGGCGGCGATCACCGGCGCGCAGACCGACCGCATGACGCGCGACGACGGCTGGCGCCTGCTCAGCGTGGGCCGGCAGATCGAGCGGCTGGACATGCTGGCCCATGCGCTGGCCCTGGGCATTGAGCTGCGGGTGCACGAGGCCGACGACGGCTTCGGCCTGCTGCTGGGCCTGTTCGACAGTGTGATCACCTACCGCGCGCAGTTCCAGGGCCGGCGCGAGCTGCTGCCCCTGCTGCACCTGCTGGCGCGCGACACCGACAACCCGCGCAGCCTGGCTTGGGTGGCGCGCACCATGCGCGAGCGCCTGCGCCGCCTGGCGCGGCACGACCCGGTGTGGATCGAGCAGGTCACCCGCGACCTGCCCAGCCCGCAGGACTGGCTGCTGGCGCGCCTGGCCGCGCCCGACGCCCAGGGCCGGCACGGCGAGTTGCTCGACGCGCTGCGCGGCTGCTGCGCCGCGGCGCGCGGGCTGTCGGACGGGATCAGCCGGCACTTGTTCGCCCATGTCGAATCGCGCGACAGGACGGTGTGGCAATGACCGGGACGCAGGAGCAGTCGCAGGGACAGGGCACCGAGCAGGTGGGCTTGGTCTCCGCTCAGCCAACGGGCAGGCCGTCGCAGATCCAGACCCAGACCCAGGCCGAGGGGCCGTTGGCACCGACGCCTGCTGCCGAACGCCTGCTGCAGGTGACGCACGCCACCCGCTACGACTACGACACGCCGGTGGAGGTGGCGCACCACAGCGCCTGGCTGCGCCCGCGCGACACGGATCAGCAGCGGGTGCAGCACTGGGATCTGCAGATCGACCCCGAGCCCGACGGTGCGGTGCAGCAGAGCACCGATGCCTTCGGCAACTGGCGGCTGGGCTTCGGCCATTCGCGGGTGCATGCGCGGCTGACGGTGACCAGCCGCTTCCGGGTGCGGCTGGCACCGCCGCCGGCCATCGACACCGCCGACAGCCCACCCTGGGAAGAAGCCGCCCAGGCGCTGCGCTACCGCGCCGGCCTGACCCAGCCCGAGGCGGTGGAGTTCAGCCTGCCCAGCCACTTTGCGCCGCGGGCGGCCGTGCTGGCGGCCTATGCGCAGGACCTGTTCACCCCTGGCCGGCCGCTGCTGCAGGCGGCGCACGCGCTGATGCACAAGGTGCACACGCAAATGCACTACATGCCCCACAGCACCGACGTGGCCACCGACGCGCTGCAGGCGCTGGCCCAGGGCCAGGGCGTGTGCCAGGATTTCGCCCACCTGATGATCGGCGCGCTGCGCAGCCTGGGCCTGGCGGCACGCTACGTCAGCGGCTACCTGCTGACGCATCCGCCCGCAGGCCAGCCGCGCCTGGTGGGCGCCGACGCCAGCCATGCCTGGGTGGCGGTGTGGTGCCCGCGGCATGGCTGGGTGGCGCTGGACCCGACCAACGACGTGGTGGCCGGCCAGGACCACGTCACCCTGGCCTGGGGCCGCGACTACGCCGACGTGGCCCCCCTGCGCGGCGTGATCCGCGGCGGCGGCACGGCGCCGCCGTTGGTCGGCGTCACCGTCGAACCGGTGGCCATGGCGGGCCGGCCCGCAGGGGCGGCGGCATGACGGGCCGCAGCGCCAGGCGCAGCCCGGCGCGGGGCGGCCGGCCCTGGCAGGCCCTGCTGCTGGTGGCTGCCGCCCTGGCCGGCCCGGTCACGCTGGCGCGGGCACGGCCCGCCAACGCGGCGCGGGCGCCTGCCGGTGACCGGGCCCTCACCGGCAGCTGGGTCAGCACCAGCGGGCCGGAGCGCATCATGTTCTCTGCCGATGGGCACTTCCGCACCTGCATCGCCGGCGGCCGTCAGGGCAATGCGGCGCTGGGCCTGTGGCGGCGCGAGGCGCCGGGGCGCTACGTGGTCGAGTTCACCCACACTGCGGCGCCCGACTGCAGCCGCCCGGCGCAGCCGCTGCGCCAGCACCGCGCCAGCATCGTCGGCCAGGTGCTGCTCAGCCGCGGTGAACTGGCGCTGTACGTCTCCGGTGAATTCCCGCCGGACATCTACCGGCCGCTGCCGCCCGGGCGCTGAGCGCGGCGGGGTCGCCTCCGGCGATGTCAACGGGGTATCGTGGCGGCCCGCAACGCCACAGGAACCCGCCATGACCACAGGCACCGTCGAACTGCACCGCGTGCTGCGCGCACCGCCCGAACGCGTCTACCGCGCCTTCCTGGACGCGTCGGCGCTGGCGCGCTGGCTGCCGCCGTTCGGCTTCACCGGCACGGTGCACCAGCTCGATGCGGTGGTGGGCGGGCGCTGGCGCATGTCGTTCACCAACTTCGGCCGCGGCCAGTCGCACAGCTTCGGCGGTGAATACCTGGCGCTGAAGCCGGGCGAACTGCTGCACTACACCTCGGTGTTTGACGACCCGAACCTGCCCGGCCAGATGGAGACGCGGGTGACGCTGCGCCCCGCGCTGTGCGGCACCGAGTTCCAGGCGGTGCAGAGCGGCATTCCGGCGGTGATTCCCACCGAGATGTGCTACCTGGGCTGGCAAGAGTCGCTGGTGCAGC
>Ga0116181_1002009_pt1 | contig 16958 bp, 14 predicted proteins | sample AD_UKC075_MetaG_FD_89752 | JGI IMG/M metagenome (GOLD analysis project Ga0116181, IMG submission 89752) | Active sludge microbial communities of municipal wastewater-treating anaerobic digesters from USA - AD_UKC075_MetaG | ecosystem: Engineered > Bioreactor > Anaerobic > Digestate | place: USA...
CGACCGCGACGCCCAGGCGCTCAAGCAGTCGGGCGTGGACTTCAACGTCTCGCTGATCTTCGGTGGCCAGATCGCTGGCGAGGGCATGCGCCTGTTCCAGATGTATTCGGCCGGCAACTTCATCGAAGCCACCCCCGAGACGCCCTACTTCCAGATCGGCGAATCCAAATATGGCAAGCCGGTGCTCGACCGGGTGCTGATCCCCACCCTGCCACTGGATGAGGCCGCCAAGTGTGCCCTGGTGTCAATGGACTCCACCCTCAAGTCCAACCTGTCGGTGGGTCTGCCACTGGACATGGTGGTGTATGAAGCCGGCCGCCTGCAGTCCGACAAGGTGGTGTGCATCGACAATGACAACCCCTACTTCCAGATGCTGCACGGCAACTGGGGGCACAAGCTGCGCGAGGTGTTCGACAGCATCGAAGACCCTGTGTGGGACGGCAGCGCCACCCAGTTGCCGCTGGTGGTGACCAATGGCCGCTCGCAGCCGCTGCGCAAGATCGCCAGCCCCACCGAAAAGCTGATCTGAACCCCACTCCGCTTGCCAGGATGCCGCATCTCGTCTTTGCCCACGGCAACAGCTTTCCGGGCGGCACCTACAGCGTGCTCACCCGCAGCCTGGAGGCTCGTGGTTTTGCGGTGCAGGTGCTCGACAAGTTCGGCCACGACCCGCGTTACCCGGTCACCAACAACTGGCCGCACCTGGTGCAGCAACTGGCCGACTTCACCGCCGAGGCGGTGGAGCGACAGGGCGAGCCGGCCTTTCTGGTCGGGCATTCACTGGGGGGTTTTGTCAGCGTGATGACCGCAGCCCTGCACCCGCACCTGGTACGGGGCGTGGTGTTGCTGGACTCCCCCCTCATCAGCGGCTGGCGCGCCAATGCGCTGGACGTGGTCAAACGCACCCAGCTGGTGGGCGCCATCTCGCCTGGCAAGATCAGCCGCGCGCGGCGAAACCACTGGCCCGACCGCGCCGCCGTGCTGGAGCATTTCCGCCACAAGCGCGCCTTTGCCAAATGGGACCCGCAGGTGCTGGAAGACTACATCGACCACGGCACCCGTGAAGAAAACGGCCAGCGCGTGCTGGCCTTTGACCGCGACGTGGAGACCCGCATCTACAACACCCTGCCGCACCATCTGCGCGCCCTGCTCAAGCGCCACCCGCTGAAATGCCCGGTGGCTTTTATCGGCGGGCGGCAGTCGCAAGAGATGAAACAGGTGGGCATGGCGCTGACGCTGGAGATCACCCAGGGCCGCACCATGTTGCTCGACGGCACCCACCTGTTCCCCATGGAAAAACCGCTGGCCACGGCTGCGGCCGTGGAGGCATCCTTGCGCAACATGCTGGCAGGCCATGGCGCATAGACTGTTCACATAGCTGCGATAATTGCCGTTTTGTCGCTTCTGAATACTGCCATGCGCTCTCTTTTTCTGATTGTTCCCCTTCTTGCACTGGCCGCTTGTGGTGGCTCGAAAACCAAACCCGTCGTTGTGAATGCCCCGAGCTGCAACATCGAAGCGCCTGTCAACAAGGCCGAAGTGGCAGCCAATGCGGACATCAATGTGCTGGGCTGGTTCTTTGACAAGTTCACCGAAAAATCGACAGCCGGCGTGCGGGTCCAACTGGCCTCGGCAGACCGCAAAGTCATCCAGTCGTTCGATGCAGGCGCCTTGACCCCCCGCAACGATGTGGCAAGTGCACTCAAGGAACCTCTGGCAGAGAAGTCCGGCTTTTCCGTGAAAGTCCCTGCCAATACCCTGGCACCCAGCACTTACGACATAAGCCTCATCCGGGAAACAGATGAGGCCATCGTCGTTTGCTTCAGTGGCCACAGCGTCACGGTCAAGTAAACCAGCAAAGCCAGGCATTCGCTATGCCGCGCCGGGTGGAGCGGCTGATTGATCCGATCCCGTATTCACCCCCACTGCTGGACCAGGGTGGCAAGCGCCCGGTCCATGGCGGCAGCATGGTTGCACGCCGGCGCCTCCACATAAGGCAACCCCCACAGGCTGCACTCGGCCCGCAGGCGGCGGCTGAAGTCGATCTGCCGCTGGACGACATCCTGCAGCGCGTTGGCGTCCAGCCGGCGGGTCCAGTCGTTGGTGCTGACGTGTTCACGGATGGCCTCCAGCTTGAGGGCCGGGTCAGCCTGTGCATAGCCCAGGAACACCGCACGTGTGGGCAGGGCGGGATACTTTTTCTGGAATACGGCCACCAGCCGGGGGAGCAGGTAGTCTCCCTCGAAAGCGTAGTCCTGCATCTGCGCTGCTGCGGTGAAGATGAGCTCCGATGTGAACGGCCACAGCATCGTCGCACGCTGGTAGGCTGAGTCACCGGACTGCACCGCAAAGCCATGCTCCGGCAGCCGCTGGGCCGCCATCATGATGGCATCCAGAGGGAACCCGGGCACCCCGTGCTCCGCCAGCAGTCGCCGCGCCAGCAGTGATTTGCCCGCACGGGAAGCGCCGCCGATCAGGTACAGCATGGGTAGTGCCGCCTCGGACCTATTCCGCCCAGACCACCAGCCCCAGCCACGCCGTCACCAGCACGGCAATACCGAATGCGATGCGGTACCAGGCAAACGGCACGAAGCTGTGGTTGCTGATGTAGCGCAGCAGCCAGCGCACGCACACCCAGGCGCTGATGAACGAGAAGAACAGCCCCACCCCGAACAGCGGCAGGTCGGCCATGGACAGCAGGGCGCGCTCCTTGTAGAGGCTGTACACGCCTGCCCCGATCAGCGTCGGGATGGCCAGGAAGAACGAGAAATCGGTGGCCGCCTTGCGCGACAGGCCCAGCAGCATGCCACCGATGATGGTGGCGCCGCTGCGGCTGGTGCCCGGAATCATGGCCAGGCACTGCACCAGGCCTACCTTGAGCGCGTCCAGCGGCGTCATGTCGTCCACGCTGTGGATACGGGCCGCCGACTGCGGGCGCCGCTCGGCCCACAGGATGACGAAACCGCCCAGGATGAAGGTGGTGGCCACCACGATGGGCGTGAACAGGTGCGCCTTGATCAGCTTGCCGAACAGCAGGCCCAGCACCACGGCGGGCAGGAAGCCGATCAGCACATTGAGCGCGAACTTCTGCGCCTGCCGCTCGGTGGGCAGCGCCACCAGTGTGTCGCGGATCTTCTGCCAGAAGACGATGATGACCGCCAGGATGGCACCGGTCTGGATGGCAATGTCGAACACCTTGGCCTTGGCATCGTCAAACCCCAGCAGCGACCCGGCGAGGATCAGGTGCCCGGTGGACGAAATCGGCAAAAACTCGGTAACCCCTTCGACCACCCCCATGATGGCGGCCTTGACCAGCAACTCGATATCCACACACGCTCCTTGGTAAGCGGAGGATTATCGCCGCCCGCAGGTGTGACACACTTGCACCTTGACACAGGAGTTGGTGCATGGGACAGCGGATCAAGACGGCAGCATGGATATGGACAGGGGTGGCAGTGCTGCTGGCCATGGGTACGCCCGCCTGGGCGGCAATGCACAAATGCACCCAGTCCGACGGCCGCGTCGCCTACCAGGACAAGCCCTGCGAAAGCGGCAAGGGCGAGGCCATCGACGTGCGCCCTGCCACCGGCGTCCAGCCTGTGCAGGATGCCCAGGCAGACGGCAAGAAAGGCCCCAGCGAGGCCGAGCGCCTGGAAGCCCTGGTGGCGCAAAGCCAGCGCGAACGACGCCGGCGCGACCTGGAAGAGCGCCTGATCCCCAACACCCAGACGGAGCGGGTGCGTCACCGCTACCAGTGCAACGAGCAGCAGAAAGCCCTGCAGGAACGCCAGTACGCTTACAAGCAGAATCTGTATGGCAAGACCCACGCCGCCCAGATCGCCAGCGAAATGGCCGCCGCTGCCGCGTTATGCGACACCCGCGACCGGGAACTGGGGGAGAGCCTGCAGAAGCTGCACGATGAGTGTGCAGCGCTGCAGTGTTCGAGGCAATAACCTACCAGCCGCGAAGCGGCGCGGCCATCAGGGGCGCGGGGGGTAGACGCCGTATATCGCAATGCACCAGGTCATTCCCAGATAGGGGTTGCGGATCGCAAAGGGCTGGCTGCCGCCACTGATACCGCTGTTGGTCGTACCCACCGAGGAGTCCGCAGAGCCCGCGACATAGACACCGGAATTCATGCTTTGTGCCAGCACTTTGCCAGCACCCGGGCTTGCATCCGTCGCAGGCTGGGTGCTGGTAGCGGTGCTGGTGGAATGCACGTGCATGGGCATCTGGTTTTGCTGCAACGTGACAGTCTCCGTCCCCGCCATCTCACCGAGGGTGATGTTCGACAGCCCGGGTCCCTGACCCTCGCCAACCGGCACGCGGCTGCTCAGATTCGGCAGGGCAAAGGTGGTCTGGCCATTCCCGCCGTAAGTGGTGCCCAGCAAAGAAAACAGCGCCGTATTCTGGGCGATCGACAGGATCTGGCCCTTCGCAGGAAGCCAACCCTTGGGACAGAAGTTGTTGCCCATCAACATGAGTTGGCCAAGATACATGTCGGAAGCTTGCGCCTGCACCGATGGTGCCACCACCGCCAGGGCGAGTGCGGCTGCGGCCAGACGCGGAACGAGGCGCAGGCGCTCACCACCACGGGCTCGCATAGCAGAGGGTGCCGGCTTGCCGAAAGACAGAATAGAAGAAGAAACAGACATCGTGAACTCCTCAGGGTGCCGGTCAGCGCGCGGCCATGAAACAGATCGAGGACACCGTCTCGGTGGCCTCCGTCCAGCCCACCGTGAGCACGGCATTGCTGGTCGAGGTGGTGGCGCCCATGGCCAGGCTGCGGCCGGTGCTGGCGCGGGCGTCCATCACCAGGGTGTAGGGCGCAGCCGCCATGGCGGCGCCGAAGGTCACGGTGTACACCTTATCTACCACGCCTACCGTAAAGCCAGTGCCTGCCACCACGGTGCCGGCACCGTTGAAACAGCCGTGCCGCGCTTCGGTCATGCCGTTGATGCCGCTGCCTGCGGGGCCCATCGGGCCGGGTGCACCGATGGGGCCCTGTGCTCCTGTGGCACCCATGGCCCCGGTGGCACCCGTGGCACCGATGGGCCCAGTGGCGCCCGTCGCTCCCACCGGCCCCTGCGGACCGACTGCCCCCACGGGGCCTTGTGCACCCGTCGCGCCGATCGGCCCGATGGGCCCCACGGGCCCTTGCGGTCCGATCGGCCCCGTGGGCCCGGGGTCCCCTTGGGGGCCCTGGTTACCCGTGGCACCTGCAGGGCCGACGGCACCCTGGGGGCCGACCGCACCTTGCGGGCCTGCCGGTCCTGTGGCCCCGGTGGCACCCACAGGACCGACGGGCCCCACCGGGCCCTGCGGCCCCGGCGTGCCCAGCACCCCGGCCGTGCACTGGCCCAGGGTGCCGCTGCCATCAAAACACACCACACCACTGTAGGCCGCCGCTGTGGGCAGCCCCGGCAGTTGCACCTGGCGCCCGGGCGACACGCGCAAGGCCGGGGTGGCCGCGGCCGAGTTGACCACCACACTGCCCCCGGAAGGAGGCGTCAGGGTCATGTCGGCAGCGAGGGCCGAGCCGGCCAAGCCGCAGGCCAGCATCGATGCTGTGAAGATTCGGAATTTCATGACGCACTCCTGTCGGAATTGGTGTTCGATGGGGGGATGGCTGTCGTGGGGGTTGGCCAACGGCGGCGGTTCAGACGCCAACCCAGGCCGGCCAGCAGCAGGGCCAGCGCGGCCAGCATGCCGGGACTGGTGGCGGGCACCGGTTTCGGAGAGAAGTCGAGCGGCCCGAGCGGCCCAGACGCTGGGCAGGCCGCGCCGCCATCGACGCGGACCACCTGGCCACCACCGGCGGTGAACAGGCCCTGGGCAGTCCACTGCTGCGACAGCTGGATCGTGCCGCCGGCCAGATCCAGGCTGCCGCGGGAGGCAATGACCACGTTGCGCACCCCGGTGATGGAGCCACCCGAACCCACCGTCAACGCGCCTTCGACGATGAGGTCGGTACAGGCGAGGTCGGAAAAGCCACCGGCCATGTCCCACTCGGAGCCCTCGGGGATAACCCACTGCGCCTGGGCGGACGCAGCAACCACCAGGGCCGCCAACGGCACCCCATAGCGCCACGCACTGCGCCGTCTGCCCAAAGGGCTTTGCACCAATGAACACTGCATACCGACTGCCCTTTCATCCTGCCAGACACACCTCAAACGGGTATATAACGACATTTTCTAACAATTTTAGTGCAATATTTCACTTGACAAAAGCCTATCGGCCGTCACAGAAGCATCAGCCGGCCTGCCAGCCCCCACCCAGGGCCTGCACCAGCAGCACGGCGGCCACCTGGCGGTTGACCTGCAGCTGCAGCAGCGCGCGCCGGGCGCTCAGCGCCGAGGCCTGCGCGGCCACCACCTCGGTGTAGCCCACCTGGCCGGCGCGGTAGCGGTTCAGCATCTGCTGCTCGGTGCGCTCGGCAGCAGCCAGGGCTTCGCGGCGCAGGCCCTCCTGGGCGGCCAGGGTCGCCGCCTGGGTGAGCTGGTCTTCCACGGACTGGAAGGCCACTAGCACGGTCTGGCGGTAGCGGGCCACCGCCGCTGCGTGCCCGGCTTTGGCGCCCTCCACCTGGGAAGTGATAGCCCCCGCGTCGAACACCACCTGCGCCAGCGACAGCCCCACCGCCCACAGGCTGTTGGAGGCGCGGTACAGGTCGGCCACCACACTGCCACTCTGCCCTACCGAGGCGCTCAGCCCCAGCTGCGGAAAATAGGCGCTGCGCTGGATGCCGATCTGCGCGTTGGCAGCTTCCACCGCCCGCTCGGCAGCGGCGATGTCGGGGCGGCGCTGCAGCAGCGCGGACGGCACCACCAGGGGAATGGCGGGCACCACCGGTGCCCAGGCCACGTCACTCTGCACCGGCAATGCAAAGCCGCCCGGTGCCACGCCGGTCAGCACGGCGATGGCGTGCTCCAGCTTGGCGCGGTCGGCCAGCACACCGGCCAGGTCGGCCCGGGTGTTGGCGAGCTGGGTCTGCGCCTGCAACACGTCGGTCTGCGCGGCCACGCCGGCGCTGTAGCGGTTCTGGGCGATCTGCAGGCTGCGCTCGTAGCCCTGCACGGTGCTGCGCAGCAGTCCGGCCTCGGCGTCGGCGGCGCGCAATTGCAAGTAGCTGCTGGCCAGCGTCCCCAGCGCCGACAAGCGGGCCGCGGCCAGGTCGGCCTCGCTGGCCTGGGCGCTGGCGCGCGCGCCGTCGGCCAGCAGCTGGAGGCGGCCCCATAGGTCCAGCTCCCAGCTCGCGCCCAGCGTGGCGCTGACGCTGTTGCCGGCCCGGCTGCTGCCTTCGCCCCCGGCGCGCTGGCCGCTGCCGCTGAGCGCCACCGACGGCAGGCGTGCCGCATCGCGCTCGCCCACCAGCGCCCGCGCCTGCGCCACACTGGCCACGGCGGCGGCGATGTTCTGGTTGGACACCTGCACCTGGGCGGCCAGCTGGTTCAGGGTGGGGTCGCCAAACAGCGTCCACCAGTCGCCGCGCGCCAGGCCGTCGGCTGGGGCGGCGGGCAACCAGCCAGCCACGGCGGGCGCTTCCTTCCAGGCGGCAGGGGTATCCACCACGGGTCGCTGGTAGGCCGGGCCCATGGCACAGCCGGCCAGCAGCAAGGCCAGGGCCATGCCCAGGCCTGTTTTTTGGAACAAAGAAGGCTTGCTGCGGAGGTAATACGCCGGCATATAGCTACTCATTCAATAGCAAAAGAGTCAACAACTTCATCGTGCACCTTCTGGATGCAGGGCGGAAGGGCCGCCATGGCCCAGCGTCTGGTCGAACGTGCCAGGACGGCGCAGTTTGTCCATCAGCACATAGACCACGGGGGTGGTCAGCAGCGTCAGCAGCTGGCTGGCGATCAGCCCGCCGATGATGGCCACGCCCAGCGGCTGGCGCAGCTCGGCCCCCTGGCCGAAGCCGATGGCCAGGGGCAGTGCGCCCAGGGCGGCGGCCAGCGTCGTCATCAGGATGGGGCGAAAACGCAGCAGGCAGGCCTCGCGCACCGCCTCGGTGGCGCTGAGGCCCCGGGTGCGCTCGGCCTCCAGCGCAAAGTCGATGATGAGGATGGCGTTCTTCTTCACGATGCCGATCAGCAGGAATATGCCGATCAGCGCAATCAGCGAGAAATCCATCCGCAGCGCCAGCAGGGCCAGCAGCGCGCCCACCCCGGCCGACGGCAGGGTGGTGAGCACGGTGATCGGGTGGATCAGGCTCTCGTACAGCACCCCCAGCAGGATGTAGATGACCACCAGCGCGGCCAGGATCAGCAGCAACTGCTGCGACTGTGATTGCTGGAAGCTCTTGGCCGTGCCGCCGAAGGCCCCCCGCACGCTGGTGGGCATGGCGATGTCGGCTTCGGCCTGCGCCAGGATGCGCCGGGCGTCGCCCAGGGTGGCGCCCTCCTGCAGGCTGAAGGAAACAGTGCTGGACAGCTCGCCATCCTCATGGTCGATGCTGGACGGCACGGCGCGCTCCGACACCGTGGCCACCGCGCCCAGCGGCACCATGGTGACGGGTGTGGTGCTCAGCGCCTGACCGGTGGAGGCATTACGCTGGCCGGGGTTGGCCGAGGTGCCGGCCACCGCGTTGGCGGGCAGGTGCAGGTCTTTCAGCACCGCCGGCCCCTGGGCGAAGCGCGGCGCCCATTCCATGACCACCGCGTACTGGTTCAGCTCGTCATAGATGGTGGCCACCGAGCGCTGGCCGAAGGCGTTGTAGAGCGCGCTGTCCACCGCCTGCGCGCTGATGCCCAGCCGCGAGGCCGTGTCGCGGTTCACGTCCACGAAAGCCTCCACGCCGTTGTCCGCCTGGTCGGTGTCGATGTCGGTGAGCTGCGCCTCCTGCTTCAGGCGCTCGGCCAGCTTCAGCGTCCAGACCCGCAAGGTGGCCTGGCTGTCGCCGCGCAGGGTGTACTGGTAGGTGGAGTTGCTGGAGCGGCTGCCCATGCGCAAGTCCTGCACCGGCCCCAGGAACACCCGCAGCCCGGTGATGCGGTCGAGCTGCGGGCGCAGCCGGGCGATGACAGCCGGCGTGCTCTCGCGCCGATCCGGCCCCAGCGGCTTGAGGTTGACGAACATGAAGCCGCCACCCGCGCGGCTGCCGCCCGAGAAGCCCACTACCGTGTCCACCGCCGCGTCCTGGCGGATGATGTCCACCGCCTCGCGCAGCTTGTCGCCCAGCGCCTGCGACGAGATGCTCTGGTCGGCCCGCAGCCCGGCGTTGATCTGGCCGTTGTCCTGCTGCGGGAAGAAGCCCTTGGGCATGGCGGCATACAGGTAGACGTTCAACCCGATCACCGCCAGCAGGATCAGCATCACCAGCGCCTTGCTGGCCAGCGCCCAGTCGAGGCTGCGGGCATAGGCCCGCACCACCGCGCCGTAAGCCGCGTCGATGCCGCGCACCAGCCGGTTGGGCTGGCGGTGTGGGGACTCATCAGGCCGCAGCAGCAGCGCACACATCATGGGGGTGGTGGTGAGCGAGATGACCAGCGAGATCAGCACAGCCACCGACAGCGTGACCGCGAACTCGCGGAACAGCCGGCCCACCTGCCCGTCCATGAACAGCAGCGGGATAAACACCGCCACCAGCGACAGGCTGATGGACAGCACCGTGAAGCCCACCTCGCGTGCGCCCTGCAATGCCGCCTGCATGCGGTCCATGCCGGCCTCGATGTGGCGGCTGGTGTTCTCCAGCACCACGATGGCGTCGTCCACCACGAAGCCGGTGGCCACCGTGAGCGCCATCAGGCTCAGGTTGTTCAGGCTGAAGCCCAGCAGATACATGATGCCGAAGGTGCCCAGCAGCGACACCACCGTGGCCACCGCCGGGATCAGCGTGGCACGTGCCTTGCGCAGGAACAGGCCCACCACCAGCACCACCAGTGCGATGGAGACCATCAGCGTCAGCTCGATCTCGCGCAGCGACGAGCGGATGGAGTTGGTGCTGTCCGACGCCACCGCCACCTCGATGTCCTGCGGCAGCTGGGCCCGCAGTTCGGGCAGCACGGCGCGCACGCCGTCCACCGTGGCGATGATGTTGGCGCCGGGCTCGCGCCGGATCAGCACGATGATGGCCGGGTCGCCATTGAACAGGCCCAGCGTGCGCCGGTTCTCCACCCCGTCCACCACGTTGGCCACGTCCGACAGCCGCACCGCCGCGCCATTGCGCCAGGCCACCACCAGCTCGCGGTAGTCAGCGGCCTTGCGGGCCGGCGACGGTGTGTACACCTGCAGCCGCCGCCCACCGCCCTCGATGGCGCCCTTGGGCCGGTTGGCGTTGTTGGCCTGGATGGCGGCGCGCACGTCCTCGCTGCTGATGCCCAGGCGCTGCAGCGCGAAGGGCAGCAGTTCCACCCGCACGGCCGGCAGCGAGCCGCCGCCGATCTCCACATCCCCCACGCCGTCCACCTGCGCCAGCCGCTGGCTGACCACGTTGGACACGGCGTCGTAGATCTGCCCTGGCGTCTTGGTCTTGGAGGTGAGCGCCAGGATGATGACCGGCGACGCGGCCGGGTTGGCCTTGCGGTAGGTGGGGTTGCTGCGCAGGCTGGAAGGCAGATCGGCCCGCGCCGCATTGATGGCGGCCTGCACCTCGCGCGCGGCGCTGTCGATGTTGCGCGACAGGTCGAACTGCAGGCTCACGCGGGTCGATCCGCTGGAGCTGCGCGATGTCATCTCGTTCACGCCCGCGATCACGCCGAGGCGGCGTTCCAGCGGCGTGGCGACGCTCGACGCCATGGTGTCGGGGCTGGCGCCGGCCATGCTGGCGGAGACGCTGATGGTGGGGTAGTCGACCTGGGGGAGCGGGGAGACGGGCAGGACGAAGAACGCGGCGATGCCGGCGAGGGCGATGCCGATGGTGAGGAGGACGGTGGCGATGGGGCGCTGGATGAAGGGGCTGGATAAATTCATCGTTGGCCTCCTCTGGGGGCGGAGGCCGGGTCTCGGCCCGGCGGCCGACTCACTTTCTCTTGCTTCGCCAAGAGAAAGTAAGCAAAGAGAAGGCGACCCTGCTGTCTGCGACCCCTACGCTGCGCTGCGGGGCAACCTGGGGTGCTCGTTCGCGGGGTGTGCCGCAGAACTCGCTGCGCGCTGCGCGCTACGCTCAAACAACTGCGGCAAGCTTGATGTTGATGCGGGTGTGTCCTGCGGCACACCCGCCACCCCGCGCCCTGCGCGCCCCAGGCGCACACAGAAGGGGTGGTTTCGGGCCTTTGCTTCGCTCGGCCACCAAGGATCAGCGTGCAGCGCCTCGTCACCTCCAGGCCGAGCGAAGCAAAGGCCCGCAACGAAACCCCATCTGGTTGCGCCTGTGGCGGGGTGTTTGCGGGGTTGCATGCGTGCCGCAGGACACGCATGCTTCGTGAACTGACTCGCCGTGGTTGTCCGAGTGCAGCGCGCAGCGCGTAGCGAGTTCCACGGCGCACCCCGCAAACTCCCCGACGCAGGTTGCCCCGCAGGGGCCGCAAACAGTTGGGTCGCCTTTCTTTTGGGTACTTTTCTTTGGCGAAGCAAAGAAAAGTGCCTCGCCCGCCGGGGCGAGACCCGGCCTCCACCCTCAAAAAAAAGCAATCCTTCATACAGACCGCCTCGCCAACCGCCGCCCCATCCGATCAAACGCCAGATACACCACCGGCGTAGTGAACAGCGTCAACACCTGCGAAACCACCAGCCCCCCAAAAATCGCCAACCCCAGCGGCCGCCGCAACTCCGCCCCCTCCCCCACGCCCAACATCAACGGCACCGCCGCAAACAAAGCCGCCAATGTCGTCATCAAGATAGGCCGGAACCGCAACAACGCCGCCTGGTGAATAGCCTCCTGCGGCGGCAGCCCCTGCGTGCGCTCCGCATCGATGGCGAAGTCGATCATCATGATCGCGTTCTTCTTCACGATGCCGATCAGCAAGATGATGCCGATGATGCCGATCACCCCCAGGTCGTGCCCCGTGAGCATCAGCGCCAGCAGCGCCCCCACCCCCGCCGACGGCAGGGTGGACAGGATGGTGAGCGGGTGCACATAACTCTCGTACAGCACCCCCAGCACGATGTACACACACACCACCGCCGCCAGGATCAGCCAGAGCTGGTTGGACAGCGACTTCTCATAAGCCCCCGACGCTCCCAGGAAGGTCATGGTCACGCCGGTGGGCAGGCCGATGTCCTGCGCGGCCCCTCGGATGGCGTCCACCGCGCGGCCCAGCGAGACACCCGGCGCGGTGTCGAAGCCCACGGTGGCGGCGGGGTACTGGGCCACATGGGTGATCTGCAGCGGTGCCAACTGTTCGCGGATGGTGGCCATGGCCGACAACGGGGTGGTGGCGTTGGCACCGGTGCTGGCGGTGCCGGTAGTGCGCAGGGGCAGGTTGCCCAGCGCCTGGGGCGAGCCCAGCTGCTCGGGCTGGGCCTCCAGGATCACGCGGTACTGGTTGGTCTCGGTGAAGATGGTCGAGACGATGCGCTGGCCGAAGGCGCTGTAGAGCGCGTCATCCACCGCACTGGCGGTGACCGACAGGCGCGAGGCGGTGGCACGGTCGATGTCCACGAAGGCCGACAGGCCCTGGGCGCCGGCGTCGCTGGTGCTGTTGCGCACCTCGGGCACGTCCTGCAGCCGCGCCAGCAGCTTGCCGACCCACTGGTTCACGGTGGCCGAGTCCACCGCTTCGATGGACAGGCGGAACTCGGTGGGGCCGGTTTCGGCGTCGATGGTCAGGTCCTGCGTGGGCTGCAGGTAGAGCGTGACGCCCGCCACCTCGCGCACCCGCTCGCGCAGGCGCTGCATGGTGTCGGCCTGCGGGCCGCGCCCGGACACCAGGTTGATGAGCATGCGCCCAGTGTGCAGCATGGTGTTGTTGGCCGCGTCCACGCCAATCACCGTGCTCAGGCTCTGCACCTCGGGGTCGGCCAGGATGGCGCGGGCTGCTGCTTGTTGCAGCGTGGCCATGCGGTCGAAGGACACGTCCTGCGCGGCCTCGATGCGGGCCTGCAGCTGGCCGGTGTCCTGCGTGGGGAACAGGCCCTTGGGTATGGCCATGTACAGCGCCACGGTGAGCGCCATGGTCAGCACCGCCACCACCAGCGTCAGCCCTTGGTGGCGCAGCACCCACTGCAGTTGCCCGTCATAACGGTCCACCACGCGGTCGAAGAAGCGCTGCACCGCTGTGCCAAAACGTCCGCCCTCCTCGGCCTGTGGTTTGAGCCAGCGCGCCGACATCATCGGCACCAGCGTCAGCGACACCACGGCCGAGATCAGGATGGTGATGGCCAGCGTCACCGCGAATTCCCGGAACAGCCGGCCCACCACGTCGCCCATGAACAGCAGCGGGATCAGCACCGCAATCAGCGACACGGTGAGCGAGATGATGGTGAAGCCGATCTGCCGCGCGCCCTTGAGCGCGGCCTGGAAGGGCGGCTCGCCCTCTTCGATGTAGCGGGCGATGTTCTCGATCATCACGATGGCGTCGTCCACCACAAATCCGGTGGCGATGGTCAGCGCCATCAGGCTCAGGTTGTTCAGGCTGTAGCCCAGCAAATACATGGCGCCGAAGGTGCCCACCAGCGAGATGGGCACGGCCAGGCTGGCGATCACCGTGGCGCGCAGGCTGTGCAGGAAGAAGAAGATCACCAGCACCACCAGCACCACGGCCAGCAGCAGCTCCAGCTGCACATGCTCCACCGAAGCACGGATGCCGGTGGTGCGGTCGGACAGCACCTGCACCTTCAATGCGGCGGGCAGGCCGGCCTGCAGCTCGGGCAGTTCGGCCTTGATGGCGTCCACCGTGGCGATGACGTTGGCGCCGGGCTGGCGCTGCACGTTCAACATGATCGCGGCGGTGAGTGGTGTATCCGCCGTCCCAGCCCAGGCGCCCAGCCGGTTGTTCTCGGCGCTGTCCACCACCCGCGCCACTTCCTGCATGCGCACCGGGGCGCCGTTCCGCCAGGCGACGATGAGGTTCTGGTAGTCGGCCGCAGTCAGCAGCTGGTCGTTGGCGTTGATGGTGTAGGCGCGCTTGGGGCCGTCGAAGCTGCCCTTGGCGCTGTTGGCGTTGGCCGCCGCGATGGCGGTGCGCAGGGTGTCCAGCCCCAGGCCATTGGCGGCCAGGGCCTTGGTGTCGGCCTGGATGCGCACGGCGGGGCGCTGCCCGCCGGCCAGGGTGACCAGGCCCACACCGTTGACCTGGCTGATCTTCTGCGCCAGCCGGGTGTTGACCAGGTTCTGCACCTCGGGCAGCGGAAGCGTGTCGGAGCTGATCGCCATCGACAGGATGGGCGCGTCGGCGGGGTTCACCTTGGCATACACCGGCGGCGCGGGCAGGTCGGCCGGCAGCAAGGAGCCGGCGGCATTGATGGCGGCCTGCACCTGCTGCTCGGCCACGTCGATCTTCAGGCCCAGGTTGAACTGCAGTGTGACGATGGACACCCCCGCCGCGCTGGTGGACGCCATGCGCGACAGGCCCGACATCTGGCCCAGCTGGCGCTCCAGCGGCGCGGTGACGGTGCGCGCCATCACCTCGGGGCTGGCGCCGGGGTAGAGCGTCTGGATCTGGATGGTGGGGTAGTCCACCTGCGGCAGCGCCGCCAGCGGCAGGAAACGAAAGCCCACCAGCCCGGCCAGCAGGATGGCCAGCATCAGCAGCCCGGTGGCCACCGGCCGCTCGATAAAAGGGCGCGACGGGTTCATGGCGATGGGCCGGAACCCGCGCTGCGGCCTTCACGGCGGCGTTCGCCCATGCGCTGCCAGCGCTCCAGCGCAGCCGCGTCGCCCTTGTCGAGGGCTTCGAGGAATTTCTTGCGGCGCTCCAGCTGTTCGGGGTCGTCCTTGACAGCGTCGAGCATGCGCTGGCGCTGCTCGGCGGTGGGCAGCGGCTTGGTCGCCGGGGCCTGGGGCGCCGAGGCACCGCCCTTCGGCGCATCGCTGGCCAGCCGCACGCTGGCGCCGTCGCGCAGGCGGTCGCCGCCCTCGGTCACCACCCGCTCGTCCTTCTGCAGGCCGCTGGTGATGACCACCGTGTCCACCCCGGCCTGGCCGCGCTTGACTGCACGCATGGACACGGTGCGGTCTTCGTTGATGACATAGACAAAGTCGCCCTGGGGCCCGGTGCGCAGCGCGGTCACCGGCACCACCAGCGCGCCTTCGATGGTGCGCAGCAGCAGGCGCACGTTCACGAACTGGTTGGGGAACAGGGTGTTGTCGGCATTGCGAAAGCGGGCCTTGGCACGCACGGTGCCGGTCTGCACGTCCACCTGGTTGTCGAGGGTGAGGAACTGGCCCTTGTCGAGCACCTTGGCGCGGGTGCGGTCGAGCGCCGTCACGGGCAGGCGGTTGGCCGCTTGCTGCTCGGCCACCTCGGGCACCCGGTCCTGCGGCACCGCGAACTCCACGTCGATGGGGTTGACCTGGGTGATGACGGCGATGCCCGCCGCGTCGCTGCTGGACACCACGTTGCCCGCATCCACCACCCGCAGGCCCACGCGGCCCGCCACGGGGGCCACCACGCGGGTGAAATCCAGGTTGAGCTGGGCGGTCTTCTCGGCCGCGCGGTCGGTGGTCGCCGTGCCTTCGAGCTGGCGCACCAGCGCGGCCTGGGTGTCCACGTCCTGGCGGGCAATGGAGTCCTGCGCCAGCAGGGTCTGGTAGCGCTGCAGGGTGATGCGGGCGTTCTCCAGCTGGGCCTCGTCGCGCTGGCGGGTGCCCTGGGCCTGCATCAGCGCCTGCTGGAAGGGTCGGGGGTCGATCTGCGCCATCAGCTGGCCCTTGGTGACCATCTGGCCTTCCTTGAAGTGCACCTCGGTCAGCACCCCCGACACCTGGGGCCGCAGCGTGACCGTCGCCACCGGCGTGGCCGTGCCTAGCGCGTCGAGGTAGACCGGCACATCGGCAGCCCGCACCGCCGCCTCGCCCACGGTGACCCGGGCGCCGCCCATGCCGCCACCACCGCCACCCGGCCCGGTGGCCGCCGGGCGGTGGATCAGGTACCACGCGGCGGCGCCCACGCCGGCCAGCAGCAGCACCGCGACCAGGGCCCCCAGCCAGCGGCCCCGGCGCGAGGGCGGGCGTGCGGGCGGTGGCGCGGTGGCGGGGGTGGCTGCGGCATGGGGGGCCGCTTCGGGTTCCTGGGCCGGAGGCGCTTCGGTCTTGGTTTCCATGGGGTTCTGTGGGGCCGCTTGTGGAGCCGGTAAAGGACAGGCGCCGCCATGGTAGCCCGATGCGGTAAGCCCCGTAAGTCAGGTGTGCGAAGAAAAGTAAAGCACTCCGGGCGGTTACGGCGGCTGCATTTCGCACCTCTTTTCGGCATCTGGCGCCGCCCAGGCGGCATTTCGTCGCATGGCGCTGGCGCCGGCCGGGGGCGGCGGGCACAGTGCGGGGCATCCACCTACACACACTTTTTCAGGAGATTGCCATGCTGGTTCAGATCATCACCCACACCCCCACCTGGGTCTTCGGCCTTTTTGCCCTGCTGCTCTGGCTGGGCGGCCGGCAGCTGCGGGCAGGGCAGGTCAGCCTGGTGCGCATGGCGATCATGCCGGTGGCCATGGCGGGCCTGTCGGTCTATGGCGTGTGGTCGGCCTTCGGCGGCAGCCCGCTGGCGGCGCTGGCCTGGGCACTGGCGCTGCTGGCCGTGTGCACGCTGGCCCTGCTGCTGGCCCCGGCCAGCCGGGCCCGATACCACCCGGACAGCCGCAGCTTCAGCATGCCGGGCAGCGCGCTGCCACTGGCCCTGATGATGGGCATCTTCTTCACCAAGTACGCCGTGGGCGTGGCCCTGGTGATGCACCCTGGCCTGGCGCAGGACGCCGCCGTGGCCCTGCCGGTGAGTGCCCTGTACGGCGCCTTCAGCGGCGGCTTCGCGGCCCGGGAGCTGCGGCTGTGGCGGCTGGTGCTGCGCACGCCGGCCAGCACCACTCCGGCAGCCCCCGCCGTCTCCTTCTGATTTCCATCCACCCCTTGTTTTCCAGGAGTC
>Ga0116181_1002010_pt1 | contig 16952 bp, 12 predicted proteins | sample AD_UKC075_MetaG_FD_89752 | JGI IMG/M metagenome (GOLD analysis project Ga0116181, IMG submission 89752) | Active sludge microbial communities of municipal wastewater-treating anaerobic digesters from USA - AD_UKC075_MetaG | ecosystem: Engineered > Bioreactor > Anaerobic > Digestate | place: USA...
AGTGTGCGGAGCTGGTGATGGAGGGTCAAGTATCGGCGGAAGATTTGGCGGGCTTCCGCTTCGGCTAAGAGAATGGCTTCGAGACGCCGAAACTGCTCTTCGGAGATCGTTTCGTTGAGCAGCGCGTCAAGCAACCGGAAGAGTTCATCGCGCGTATTGTGGCACAACATGTTCCGTCTCGCACCATCATTAATCGGCCGCATGACGCCCGCTCCTTGCAGCGCGCTACGACATCACCGGGATGCCGTAGCGAGGGCTGGACTACATCACTGCATGGGAGCTTGGCCGTCAGTTCTGGGCCAGGGCCTGTTGGACTTCAATGAACAGTTTTCGGCGGATGAGGTTGAGGCGATTATACAGCGTCTGGGCTGCCTTTCCGCGTCGTTCCGCGATTTCGCGGATGGAGCGACCTTCCGCATAGACTTCCATCAGCAACTCCCGCTCGTGCTGAGGAAGCTGTGCCAGGCAATCCCGAAGGACCTCCAGGCGAGCGTCGCTCTCATCGTCCTCGTCATCCCGTTCTGTTGCGAGCGTATCCAAAAGCTCTTGATTAAAACAGAGACGGTTGCGTGAGGACGTGCGGAAATAATTCCTCACCTCATTGTAGGCCACACCACAGGCCCATGCGAAGAAATCCGCTTCCTGATCGAACGTCTCGAACTTTTGCCACAGGAGCAGGCTGACCTTTTGAAAAATGTCCCGCGCATCCTGCTCGTTGTGGACAAGACCGAAGATATATCCAAAAATCCGCTCGTGATGTCGGGTGAATTGCTCTAGAAACTCCTTCGTAAGTTCATCGGTCCCTGCCGCAGCAAGTTCCACCCAATCCCTTGTCTCCAGGGCATAGCTGTCGTATCCCATCGCACGGCTCCTCGTTCATCGTTCCAACGCTGGCGGCTCGCACAGCGATTGCCGGCTTCCAAGCGACGAATGCCGTCCCTGGCTTAGAAATCAGGGGATTGTTTTCACCCGAGTTGGTCTTGTGTTTCGCCTGATTTGGGGGGTGAAGGATCTTTTATGAAGCTGAATCAGGACTGCCAAATATCGTTATGACGTTTCGTCCTTTGATAGCACCGGTTCAGTCTCCTACCCCAGGTGCCCGTGTAGGTGGGATTTGATTTCGAGGCAGGCAACCTTTCTTGGTCCAAACATTACTCGTACATTCTACGCTTATTTTACCGATTAAAACGGAAAATACAGGGCCCTTTGCGAGAAAATAGCGGAAAAACACCGCTGCAGTGGGGATTAGATTACTAATTGGCATGGGATTTGAACGCACCGCGTACCGGATATCCCCCAAGTGATGGGGTCTTTTGGCCTGCCGCTGCTCGTATTAGTCGCAGTGTACTGATGATCACTACACGCCCGGTGTGACGAATTTGCTTTGTCGTAACACCGTAGAAGCTGGCCATGTCTCGTGGAAGGCTCAGATGAGTTATACGGAGGCGGCCCTCGCGATCGGACACCTCATGAGCCGTGGCGCAAAGGCCTCAGCATGCGATCGCTTCGGCGAGAGATTCCCGCAAATCATCTGGTAAAGCGGAAATCAATCACGGTATCTATAGCGCGACGTCTCCTCGCTGCTCGACAATGCCAAAGAACTGGAGGCTCCGTCCCGTGCATCAATTTGGGGTTGCGTTCGGGAAAAACTCTCGGTAAAAGTTTCCCCCGTTGTACGACTAAAAGACGGCGGGCGAGAAAAAGCCCGAAGGAACAAAGGAAAAACGTTAACCGCTTGTGCCGAGATTTCCGAAGATGTCAAAGGGGACATGCAAATCGGCTGTCCCGAATACAACAAAGAATCTCGAAAAATGGCCTTGCGGTGAGTCGTAGGAAAGGCTAAAACCCAACCCCAACAACGCGGCTAACAATAACAACCGTTCCAGGCGAAAGCCGGCCGCGTGATGCACACCAAGAGGAAATCAGTTCTGAGAATTATCACCTCCCTGAAAATACCCACCTAAACATTCCCCCCTGTGGACAGCGGCAGACCTATCTTGGGAAGAGAGTCGTGAACAGCAGGTTGCCGCAGCGGAAACACAATAAGTGTCACACCATAGGATGTGAAGAACATCCGCCTTCCTGCCGGTCGGTGAAATCTCCCGCCTAACCGACCCCCTGAGGCATCGCCTCCGCCCTGGGAGGCCGTCGTGGGTCCGGCGGTCTCCCAGGCCGACGATCGAAGTGAAATCGACCGACACAACACGAGGACGATACCCAGTTACGGACAAGCAGCGAACAATAAACCGAAGCAGTGAGAATTAGGGTTAACACACTACTACACAAGAGAACATACACAAGGTGAGGCGGTCAAACGACCTCGCCACCAGCAAAAGAGAAAACAACACTCGGATCCAAAAAGCGGAGTTGTCATCCCAACCAAGAAAGGAGGTGCTACGACAAGGACAGAGAGTGACTGTGGCATGTGACGAGAAGTTCACCCCGAACGACTAGGGTAAAGGTCGGCTGCGTGCTCCAAAGAAAAGATCCATGTTCCTCCCCTAAGTAAAGTTCCCACCGACAAACCTTCCAAGAAGTCCCACCTCCAAATCTTTCATCAAGTGCAACAGCATCACCGTAGAGAAAGTTCGGAATTGAACTAGGGTATTCACACTATGTGTCAAGTATGTTTCCGACTTTCCTCGGTGGTCCCACGGTGACAAAAAAGCGTCCCTAAGTTTTGGTAAGTAAGACGTTTCTGTTGGTCCTTCCCAGCCAGAGGAGATGTAGCCATGACACGCCGTATCGTGATCTGCGCCGTTTTGGTTGGTATCGCGTTGTTCGCCACCCGCCGTGCTGATGCCCAGGCCAACGCTCCCGAAGCGTGGCAAAATGAGACCTATGTTGCGGCGGCGTCACAAACGGAAATCGCTCGAGGACAGGCCGAAATGATCAAGGCCTACGCTGCCATCCTGCAGGCTCAGGCCGCCATGGTCAAAGCACAAGCCGACGCCGCAGTGGCAATTGCCAATGCCCGAAAAGTCAGCATGGAAGCCGAGTCCGCACGCCTGGACAACACCCTCAAATATGCCAAGGTCTACTGGGACAAGAAGCAGGCACGAGACACCTATCTGGCCCTGCGGAACACCCCCACGGCCAGCCCGGGAGAAAGCAAGCATGCGGCCAATAACAACAAGCCGGCTGGTCAACTGGCCTCCGCCCAGGTTGCCCGAGTTCAAAGGCTCACGCCTGCGGAGTTGGATCCTGTCACCCGGATGATTCACTGGCCGGCAGCCCTCCAAGGCGATCGCTATGCCAAGCAGCGCGAGGCTCTCGAGGAGCTATTCACCAATCGTCAGCCGAACGAGCATGGTGCTGCCAGCCCCTTCTTCGCCAAGGTTCGGGAGAACGTGGATGTCATGAAGAACCTGCTCCGCGAGGAAGTTACCAAACTCTCCCCCGCCGAATACATCGCGGCCTCGAAGTTCCTCGATGGTCTCCGAAACGAAGCCCTCTACCCCGCACAAATCAATGGCGTGGCCATGAATCAGTAAGGCTCACCAATGTGTGACAGTCAGCCTACCCTACAGCAAACCTAAACCCCAACAAACCTTCCTCAACATCCTACCTGAAAAGTCCCACCTCTGAGTTAACCAACCTTGAGTGTCCTACCTGAAAGTAACTGAACGTGTGACGAGCCAAGAGTCCTAGCAAAGTGCAGCATCCTTCCTAAGTGTGGTTCGTCAGTCCTGCCGAAAATCAAATCCCAAACGCGATCACCCCGGTCCCTGTAACTGACAACGAGTGTGCCAACAATCGTGGGAACAACTGGTCGAACTGAAGCATATCCACGCTATCGGCCAAACCAACCTCGCCTGTAACTGTTCCCAACAACCAATCGAAAGGCACGTCAACGTTGTGAAGCCAGGAAAACCGGGGTGAGTCGTTTTCTTGGCCGTCGTTTTTTCGCATTCCACCTGGACAGCCGCTGGGCAGGACAGATCAAAATGCGGAAGAACTTGTTTGCTGGTCCTCGACAGGAAGTCCCAAGGCCCTCACTGCCGCTTGCCGACCGCTTTGGATGCAATGAGGAATCCCCACGCCGCGATAGGCATTTCCCGCCAAGGCCAGGCCGGGCCAAGCAGCCAGTCGCTCGGCAATCCGACGCAAACGATCCCCGTGATTAACCTCGTACTGCGGCATGGCCTGCGACCAGCGGAAGAGCCAATGTTGCACGGGCTGCCCCTCAATTCTCAGCAGGCGTTCGACCTCCTTTCTAAGGAGCGGAACAAGTCGGGTGTCTTCCAGAGACACGAGTTCTGGATGTCGGGCACCTCCAGCGAACACCCTAAGTAGGACGTAACCCTTGGGCGCGAGGTGGGGGTACTTCTGACTGCTGAAGCTGACGGCCAGAAGGGGGCTGCCTTCAATCCGCGGGATGACACATCCTGAGCCATGCAAGGGATGCCCTACCGCCTCGCGGCGATACGCGACAGCGAGGATCACGCTGCCGGTGTAGGTGATGGCGGCCAACTCCTCGGCGAGACGGCCATCCAGTTCGCACAAAAGGGGAGCAGCGGCGTAGGCTGGGGTGGCCACCACCACCGCGTCGCCGACGAATTGATGACCGTCGGTCAGCGTCAGGACCCAATGATCGTTCTCGCGGCGAATCGTTGTGACACCCACACCAAGCCGAAGGGCACCTGGGGGCAAATGCTGGGCAAGTCGATCGACAAGCTCTTGTAACCCTTGTTGCAGTGTGACGAACATGCTGTATCGGGCACCGCTTTCCCGAGAGTGACCATCTCGTGAAGTACCGGCCCGGCGTCGCTGAGCCATTTGCACGCGCATGGCCCGGATCAGGCTTCCATAGTTACGTTCCATTTCACGAAAACGCGACAACGTGGCAAGCACACTAAGCCGTTCCATGTCCGCCCCGTAAACCGCCGAGACTAGCGGTTCTACCAGCCGCTCGTAAACCTCGCGTCCCAAACGGCGACGGGCAAAATGGGCTAGGCTTTCGTCGTTATCGTCCCGGCGAGGGGGAATGAAGAACTCCATCGCTGCACGCACTTTGCCCAAGGGCGACAAAAGAGGCGTCGTCGCCAGCGGCCAAAGGCGGGTCGGCGCCATCATGAGAAAACCATCAGGCAGCGGGTGGAGGCGTCCCCGCCACACTACGAATGCCCGGCGATGATCGGGGTGAGTCGTCACCAGTTGGTCTTCGAGAGCCAATTCACGGCATAATTGGACACCCCAGGGCAACGTGGTGATGAAATTATCGGCGCTGCGCTCGACCTGAAACCCGTTTTCGCGAACCGTTCCCAGCACACCTCCCACCGAATGCTGCTGTTCAAAAACCGCGAGCTCAGCCTCGGGACGAAGGCGGCGTATCTGCCATGCCGCCGCCAGGCCGCTGATTCCAGCACCAATCACGGCGACACGAAACGGCCTGGCGGGGGCATCCGGGGAAGGTAGCGTATTTTCCATATCGGGTGATCTTCTCAATCTGTTACTCTTGGCAGACAATAACCGGGGACATGGTGTTGTGACAATTGTCTCTCCCACTATCGATCGATGGAAAACTTGGCTTATAACCGATGGCGGTCCCATGCCACGAGAGGCATGGTCATCTCGGGAGAACACCGCAAACAAAAGATTGTGGGGAAAATCATTATGAACACTCCCGGTAGTCTGCGCTGGCACTTTTTATATTCTACGATGGCCGCCGTCATTGGGTTGGCGGTCGCCCTCTCTTGGAGCACGTCGAGTTGGGCCATGCACCGAGAACAACACATTTTCTCCATTGTCGATTTTGGGGCCGTTCCCAACGACGAACAGCTTGATACCGAATCTGTTCAGAAGGCCATCGACAAGGCCGCCGAGGTCCAGGGAACGGTTCGCATCCCGGCAGGACGGTTCATTCTGGGCAACGTTCAGTTGCGGAGCGGTATCCGGTTGGTGTTTGAGGAGGGGGCAGTCATCCAGGGCAGTAGCGACTGGCGACACTACGGCCAAGGACGCTGGACCGATTCGCTCTTTCTGGGAGAGGATATCACGAACCTTCGGATCGAAGGCCCAGGCACGATTGACGGTGCCGATTGTGAGCGACCAGGAGGCGAGGAAGGCTTTCGTGGGCCACACGGAATCCGCCTTGTCCGCTCGAGTGGGGTTGTTATCAACGATGTGACGATCAAACGGGCAGGAAATTACGCGATCATTTGCTGGGAATGCCGCGATGTGCAGGTCAAAGGTGTGACATTTCGCGGAGGCCACGACGGCGTCCATGCCCAGGCCTGTCAGAACTTTGTGATCGAAGCCTGCGATTTCCGTACTGGCGATGATTGTATTGCCGGATGTGACAATGAGCATTTTGTTATCCGAAATTGTCAAATCAATTCTTCGTGTAATGGTTTTCGGTTGGGATGTGTCCATCTTTTAGTGGAGAATTGCCGATTCTGGGGGCCGGGGGAATATCCTCACCGCATTACGGTTCGGCAGGGCAAGCCGCGGACAAACATGCTGTCGGCCTTTGTGCATTTTGCACCGACGGATCGTAATCCAAAACTGCCCAGCGATGACTGGCTTGTCCGCAATTGTACGATGACAAATGTTGACCGCGTTTACTCTTATGACTTTGAAAAGGGTGTTTGGCAGACAGGTCAACCGGCCAAACGGCTAGTATTCGAGAATATCCAGGCCGAGGGAATCGCCTTTCCATTGAATATTCTCGGGGATAAGGACCGCCAGTTTGATCTGACCCTGCGGAATGTGGCGATCAGCCTTCGTCCGGCTTCGGCACAGCAACCCGTCATTCAGGTCAGACAATTTGGGAAAATCACCTTGGAACGCGTTGTCTTAAAAAACGATGGGAGCCAGCCGGTGCTTCGTGCCCGAGAAGGAAATGAATTGATCCTCCAAAACGTGGCCTATCCCCCGGAGTGTTCCCAACCCTTTTTATTGGAGGATATTGTTCGCATCGACCGCCGCCCCTAAGAGTCCATCCCAAAAAGTCCCCCTCTCCCTCCGGGAGAGGGCTGGGGTGAGGGCAAGCGATCGTCGGAATCGATTGAGAAAACCGAGAGCGATACGAGCGACCCTCACCCCTGCCCCCTCTCCCGCCGAACGGGCGAGGGGGGATTATGGGATAGGCTCTAAGTTGGCCTGGGCCGCTTGATATAAAGGCGATTGTTCGGGTACCCAGAGGGCGAGACTCAAGAAACGACCATCCCAGTAGATCATCAGATCGTCTTCCAGCCACTGGCTGAGAAGGGCCTTCAGGTTCTCTGGTGTTATCGACCGGGTGGCCACAACTTGAGTAAGCGTTTGCAGCGTCTGGGCCGTATCGCATGTGACGTACAGCTCGGCCTCCAGCCCCCGCAGGCGGTGTTGCCGCATCCGGCCACCGCGCGTGTCAAATATGACCAACTCGTCACGGGTTTTCCAGTGCATTGTTAGGTCGCCACTGCCGGAGTCGTTCTGCCAGTGACGGATGGCCTCTAGAAATGGCTCGGCGAACTCAAGCTGCGGTTCCCAATCGGCGTCGAATTCGTAGTAGTAAGCCAAGCGGTTGAGGACATCTTGGGGAAAGGGATAGACATGGGCAAACGCGCGAGAAGCACGAGGGTTTTTCATCCCATAGCGCCCAGGACTTTCGAAGAAAGGCGAAAAGCGATCCATGCGTGCCCGACCAACGCCTAATGGTGACGGAAAATGCGGAATCTTTGTGACCAAAGACGCGAGCTGGCGATACGTGTCGGCTGTTTCCCAGGGAAAGCCATAGAGGATGTTCCATTCTGCGGCGATGCGGGCCTCGGCAAACCACTTGAGCGTCTGAAGATTTTGATATCCACGGACGCCTTTGTTGAGGTTTTTGAGAATCTCCGAATCGAACGTCTCAATACCCAATTGAGCCGCCCGAAGTCCTGCGCGTAGAAGTTGCTCGATCTGAGAACGCTTAAGATTGGTTTTCAGTTCACAAGCGAAAGAAAACGCTAGCTGAGCCTTTTCCAACTCGGGCAATAGCGAGGCAAAGTAGCGGAAGTCCAGGATGTTGTCCGCGGCACAACCCTGATGGACATCGTAGCGGGTGACGAGATAGCGTAATTCATCGATCACGCGCTGGGGGGATTTACTGCGAAATCGTAACGACTGGCCATTTAGCCCACAAAACGCGCAGTGGTGTTTTTCACCCCACCAGCATCCGCGGGACATCTCAAAGAAAAGCATCGGGGTCAATTCGTGCCGCAATGGACTCCGCTGGAGCGTCGCGAAGTAGTCATCAAAATCCGGGTACGGTAGGGCGTCAAGGTTTTCGACCAAGACGGATCGCGGTCCTCGCAAAATGTGCAATTGTGGCAGTATCGGAGATGCCGGTTGACCTGTGACGGATTCGCTTTCGGATGTGCCCTGGAGTGAAGGGCCGAACATATTCGCTCGGGCCACGACGCCGGGAAGAATTGGTGGTCTTCGGCCACCTAGCACGGCCTCGGCCAGTTCGGGAAATGTCTCGTCGGCCTCACCGAGGAAGACGTAGTCGATTTCCGGAAATTGGCGAAGGAGCTCAACGCCCATCTCGTCCTCGCAAGCGGCCCCGCCAAAGACGATGACCGTCTCGGGAGACGCCCTCTTGATCCGCTGCGCCAGGGCCAACGAGGCCAAAGTTTGCTGAAACGTGGTGGCAAATCCTACAAGTGCCGCGTCCTGCCAAGGATAGGCATCGAAGGCTGCGTCGATAAACCGCTCAATCTTGGGGAAGATGGCAAGATACTCGGCGTATTCCTCACGTGTGAGATCGCGGTCCGCCCGGTGAAGCACCTCCTCGTAATAGGCCTGGTGATCTGTGGGCAACTGTCCGAAATAGTGTTGGGAGAAGAGGCGTTCGCCGCCGAGGACAAAGGCATAATGGTCGGCAATCCACTCGTACAGGTCATAACCGATTTCTTCCGCCAAAGCAAAATTGAGATAAAGCGTACGACACGGCAAATGCCGCCTCTTCAAAGCCCCCGCAAGCAAGCCCAGCCCCAAATTCGGCCAGCGAAGGTGGGCAAACGGCATATTGATAAGGACAATCTCGCGGCTTTCCGACATACCAAACTATACGAATAAAGGATGGGTTCTCGTTATCAGAGACCGATGTCTTTTATCTGTTTATCCGGGAACCTGGCACGAAATGCCGTTCCCACAGCATGAAACCTATCTCGCGCAGCGGTGACGGTGTTAGAGCCTATCGCACAACCGCCCCTCTCCCGTTCGGCGGGAGAGGGGCCGGGGGTGAGGGTGGCTCGGATCGCTGCTGGTTTTCTCGATCGACTCCGATGATGGCTTGCCCTCACCCCAACCCTCTCCCAGAGGGAGAGGGAATTTTGGGATGGGCTCTTAATACAGGACAGTGACTCAATTCCCCGGGCGGTTACAAACTTCCTCGCTGATTTTAGCCTTTAGGGTACTGACGACAATACTCATACAGCGCAATTGCCGTCGCTGTGGCTACATTATGGGCGAACGGCAGTCCGTAAACGGGGATTTCCACCACGTGGTCCAGGATGGCCAGGATGTCGTCCTCGATACCGAGGCGTTCATGGCCGACGACGAGTACACAGCGGCGGGGAAATGCAAACTCATAAATCCATATCGAGCCGGTGGTCTGTTCCAGGCCGATCAGCGGGAAACCCTCGGCCTTTAGCTTTTTCAGGACCGGAAGGAGAGAGCGATGAAATTCGATCTGGAGGTCTGGCCCGGTGTCCCGCGCGATCTCCGGCAAGATGCGGGCATTACCACAACAGATGAGACGACGAATCCCACAGCATCCCGCCGCCCGAACAATGCGGGAAAGATTAACGTTACTCTTCATCGGCGGGCAGGCCACGATGAGTTCCCGCGGGCGTTCCAGTGTGATGGGTTGTCGATGGCGTTGCTGTATGAATCGGCTCATGGAGAGGACGTTGTCGCGGGTGATGTCGAGGTGTTGGGCGTTTGAGAGGTGTTGGCTGACTCGTTCGGAGGCTGCACAGGGGTTGTCCCGGCCGGAGATGGGACGAGCGGGGTTTTCCATCCCAATAAGGCCGAGCCGTGGGTGATCCCGGCATCCACATAGCCCCTCAGTCGCCTAAGAAGCCGTCGTGCCCAAGCGTATTCCAAACCCAAGATGGCCAGGCCAATGGGGATGACGAGCGTTGCCGGCCCTGGGGCCACAATCATAATGATGCCCACCAAGACTACCGTCAGGCCGATGATGGTGATGGCGATCCGCCGAAGCCAGCGAATGCCCACCCGCAAAAGGATCCGGTCAAACCATGTCAAACTGGCCAAAAGTTCTTCCAATTGCGCCGCTGCTCCATTCTCAGGTGCCGCATTGATTTGTGGCGTGTCTGTTCCACCCAATCCGGCATGAAGTGGCGTCCACATGGTGATTTATCCTTTTATCTTGCCTTTTTATCCAGGGCTACCGGCGCGAGTCCTTAGGCGAACGTTGAACTGAAAACATCCCGATGGCTCGGTCACAGTCCTGTTAAGAGCCTATCCCACAACCTCCCCTCGCCCGTTCGGCGGGAGAGGGGCTGGGGGTGAGGGTGGCTCGAATCGCTGCTGGTGTTCCGATCGGCTCCGACGATGGCTTGCCCTCACCCTAACCCTCTCCCAGAGGGAGAGGGAATTCTAAGATACGCTCTAAGTCAATCATCCTTGCGAGTGCGCCCGTAAGCCTCACTGGCTGTTGGGCGATTATCCCGCTTACCCCCTGGACATGCCCTTTATTTATCATAATATCCTTGAGTTGGCTGTTACCGGTACGCCGAATACCGGATGGGCTAGAGAGTTCGGTCGAGGAGCAACCCTGATGGATGTTCAAAATCTTGCTCATGTTCCCGCGTTTATCACCAAAGATGGCTCGGAAATCCGCGAACTCCTCTCATATAGGAATTCGTGCATTCGCAACCAATCTTTGGCCGAGGCCCGCCTGCCCCCAGGGCGAAGTACGCAGGGACACCATCACGTGCGATCGGAGGAAATCTATTACATCCTCGAGGGCGAGGCCATTGTGCAGGTGGGGGAAGAAAAGCGGCAGGTTGGCCCGGGCGACGCAGTAGCCATTCCCCCGGGGGCGTATCACCAGATCACCAACACCGGTAGCACCGTCCTGCGATTTCTCTGTTGCTGTGCCCCGTGCTACGAACACGACGACACGGTACTGCGGGACTAATTCCCGCACTGCGCCACGGGACCCGCGGGCGTGTCGCGGCAAAACACCATTGACTACTAGAAACCGGTGACAAACGCCACCCCGGTTCCTCTGGGATCAGCGCGGTGGATCACTTGGCAACCGCCACGCACATCGGGGCGAACGGTTACTCCTTGATCCGCGCAAGTTCGTTACAAAAGCGTTCGAAGCCCATCCGATAGGCCTCCGCCCACGCTGGATTGGGTTCGACCGTCCCGCGGAAGCGGACCATAGCGGCCACCGCGTCGGCGACGGTGAATTTCTTCCGGATTCCCTTTGCCTTGCGGAGATGGGATTCCAGGGCCGCCAAGGCCGTCACAGCGGCCCCCAACGCGGGTCCCTCTTCCGACTCCAGTCGCACTAGCGACCGACCGAGAACCGTGGCGAGGATCTCACACATGAGGTTGCTTCGGGCAATCCCACCGGAGACCGTGATGCGGGTAATCTTTTGCCCAGCGTCTTCGTGTTCCCGAACGGCGAGGGCGATCAGATAGGCAATGGCCTCCAGCGATGCCCGAAAACGCCGTCCCATTGTTTCGGGCATTTGTGGAATCCAACGGAGTTGGGCATCCTTCTGCGAGATGCCAAGCGACGGCTCCGGATTGACAAAAGGCAGAACGAGGGTGCCATCGCAACCAGGCAGTTCATTGCGGGCCGCTTGTTCCAGTTCACCCCAATTCGGCTGGGGACCAACCACCTGGTCCAAAAATTGCGCGCCATTGTTGTAGCACCGCATCCACAGATAAGGCCCCCAATTGAGCCGCATGACATCGAGCTGCCCACGCTGGGGCCGATCGGCCGATGAACTGTTGACAACGGCGGAGTTTCCCAAGATGACGGCCACCTGTCCCGCATCGACAGCACCGCCGCCAACAAGCCCTGCCTGTTGATCATCTGAGGTAGGGAAAATCAAGGGTCGAACGCGCGGCGGCAAGCCGGCCGAAAGCGCCACGCTCTCCGAGAGCGGCCCGATCGGCGTGTTCTGATCGATGATCTTGGGCAATTGTTTCTTGACCAGACGCCGATACTCTTCGTTTTCGATAGCCTCCAGCATTTCCCAGCGCCACTTTTTCGTCCGCAAGTCCATGATCCCGGAGGAGGCCCCGACGGAGACGCTGCACACATCAAAATTGCCCGTAAGATACCCCGCCGCAAGCACCCCGTGCGGGGCGATGCGGTAAGTTCGGCGCCAATCGGCCGGGCTAAGGTGAACTTCATCCTTGACCAAGTGACTTAACCCGTAACGGATAGCCCAAGGCCCGCCAATCAACTCGCGGACGCGCTCCTGGCCACCGAGTCGAGCCAGCCCTTTCGCGTGATATTCTGCAAGGGTGGCGTCGTTCCAGCAGATTGCCCGGCGAACTTGATTGCCCAAGCGGTCGATGCGGGCTGACGTATGGTGGGTAGCCGAAATCCCCCCGGCGACCCAATCCTTGATCCGTCCCAGTCGCGTCAACTCCGCTGCGATGGCCCGCGTGGATGCATACGCCTGACCTTCCAATTGCATCACGTTTAACTCGCGGATGCCCGTGGCCGGACTATCCCCGAACCAAATATCCGTCGGCAACCGCACCTCTGCCAAGACGTGGCCTTCAATGTCGAAGGCCAAACACTTCACACCACCGGTGCTAAAATCCCAGCCTGTAATAACGGCCGTCTTTTTGACACACTGTAGCGCTTCGGACATCACATTGGCCTCCTATACGGCGATCTCGGCCCGGAATCTCACCAGCAAAGATGACGGCAAGTCACCAAGGTTTTCCACCTTTGCGTGTTCCACACATATTGACGCGGATTCCCAAGGCATCGGCCATCGCCGCCTTGGCCAGAGCCGCTGCGTCCGCGGCATCGGCATCCTCGGCATACGCTACCTGGATGTGATTAGCCTTATGCTTGGCCATGAATTGATCCCGCGTGACGCCATAGGTGACGGCATGCATGATCGGCCACTGGGGTGTCGTCTCTTTCCAGCGGCGTTCGGTCTCTTCCGGAGGAAGCTCCACCACGCCTGCCCGACCGATGTCCATACACAGCCGGCCGTTGTCCACGTACACCCGAGACCAGACGATTTCCCCCGGCTTGGAAATTCCTTTGAGGGTCCCGCCACCCAGGCGAAAATACATCGCCGGTTGACGTTCGCTGGATGCTCCCGCCCAGCCCCCAATGAAGTGAGCCGGTGGTGCCGAGCCACTGATAAGGAAGACCCATACATAATCGGGAACGGTGCCCGAGCGGTCCCAGTCGCCCCAACGAACATCGTGGAGCGTGGTTTCCACCGGTTGGCCCATGGCCTTGTGAATCCGATAGGTCATCAAAGCGTCCAGACCCGCGCACTCATCCACTTCGTTAAAGTGCGGCAAGGGCTCGCCTTCGTACAGAATGCGTTTACCATCCCGGCTCTTGACCGGCGGGCGATCGGCGTTGTTCAACATGCCTTCGACCAAATCACTGGCAGGAAGGAGGTCCTTCAAACCTTGCTGGTATTGAATGCCGATGGTGTGGCAACCGAAATCGTCCGCGAGTCGCAAGGCCGCGATGTACATCTTGCATTGCGTGAGGACTTGATCTTCCGTCAAATCCGTCTCGGGATTGCTGCCCAGATTAAACTTCATGCCGCGGTCGAGCATCCACTGGTACACTTCCCGTGCCTCGACATCGCTTACCTGGGTCGTCTCGTAGTACAGTGTGGATTGGCTCAGCCTCTCTTTGAACACACCCAACGGCATCAATAGTTCATCGGGGATGATGGCGTTGTACATCCCCATGCAACCTTCGTCAAAAATCCCCATGATGGCCTTTTTCCAGCGGAGTTCATCCGCCAAGGCTTGCCCCAACCGCTTGATGGACCCGGGAATCTTGACCTTTTTCAGCGGAGTCACGTGCTTGAGCGGATGCCGAATCTCCCCTTTCTCCAACCACGTTGCCAGCTTTCGGCGAAACTCTGGGGCAGAAAAGTCTTCGCTCCAAAGCGTGCAGTACGGCTTGCCAGCTTTCGTTAAGCATGCGTTGAGGTTGAGCATGCCCACCAAGCCCGGCCATTGCCCCGACCAATTGGCCACCGTCAAAATAGGCCCCTGGTGACTGAGCAGCCCGGCCAGCACATGATGCGAATACTGCCACACGGCCTCCGCGACGATCAGCCGCGCCTTGGGATCGATGTTGGCGAAGACCTCCATGCCTTCCTTTTGCGAGCTGATGAAACCATGGCCTTCCGCTTCCTTATAGGGATGTGCCCGCACCAGCTCATACCCAGCCTCGCGAACGGCATCGGCCAAGGCGTCTTCCATGGCCTTCTGTGCCGGCCAGCAAACCTGGTTTGCCGAAAGGCGAAGGTCCCCGCTGGCTACCAAATAGACCTGCTTTCGCTTGGCTTTAGGTGGTTTGGGCAATGTGGGTAATTGATAGGCCATGTTTTGACTCCTTCCCATTTGAAAAGGTGGCTATGCCTCGGCTTCATACTCTAAGAGAAACAAAACAGCCTTGGCGTATCATGATAGCTATTTGTCCTATCAGCGAAAAGAACCCGCCGCAGAAAAGGGAGCCGCTTGCATTGCTTCCGGCTGGTGGCCAATTGGGGATTTACGGAGAGCGGTAAGAGCCTATCCTATAATCTCACCTCGCCCGCTCGGCGGGAGAGGGGTCGGGGGTGAGGGTGGCTCGAATCGCTGCCGGTTTTCTCGATTAACTGCCGAGACTGCTTTCCCTCACCCCAACCCTCTCCCAGAGGGAGAGGGGACTTTTTGGGATAGACTTTTAGCCGCATTTTCCCATTTACTATTTCGCCAAATAGACATATTTATCACTTTGTGACGGCACTGACGAAATAGGCCCGAGGATAAACGTCATCGAAACCACGCAAACGAATTGCCCGGCGGGAATGTCGCTTGGGATCGCATGTTGAGGCCTCAGTCCTTAGAACGTTTATGGCTTTCCATTGGCTCTCGCGCCGATGCTACAGCTTATTACCCGCGATGATAAACGTGGTACACCGCAGTTCGTTCTCTAACCCAATCCCAACGTGAACAACACGGCACAGGGGCTGGTTTCATCAACCATGGTGTGCAATGATAAAACCTCGTCTCCGCCGGTTGGCAGCCAACACCTTTTAGTTAGCAGGAGACCCAACGTATGTCGGTGATTGAGGCGTTGATACTCATGCTGGGGGCTAGTCTGTGCGCGCTATTATCTGAAGACACCGAGACCCCCTGGCACGTTGAGATCGAAGCCGAGGAGGAGGTTTATCGTTACACTCCGGCTAACAATGGTGCCGGTCCCATGTGGTGTAGAGGTTCAACCTGCCTGGTGCGGGTCGGAGACGATATATTCGCCAGTGGGCTGGAAACTTTGCCCGACGTAAAGCCTTTGAATAACTGCCGCTGGCTCTTGTTCCATCGCACTGAACAGGGCTGGAAACAGGTGCAGGCTGACCTTAGTGGTCGGACGCGTGAACCTTGCCCCTTGGTGACCTTCGCCGGTGGTCCGGTGTTTCTCTCGGCCAATCCCACGCTCGTGGAGGACCCTAACGTCCCGGCAGGTCCCGCCCGACCGGAAATCCTTCAGTTCGACCCCAGCCGTCCCAGTGAGCCCCCTAAGGTCCTCTTACCGCGTTGGATGGGTGAGCCAAACTTCACCGAGCACTCTTACCGCAGCTTCGCCGCTGATGGTCTTCGTGGGGAGCTGATCCTTTTCCAAAACGTCGGCTATACCCACGTGGCGTGGGCCTTTCTCGACCAACAGGGTCAGTGGTCCGCGCAGGGCCAATTGGACTTTCCCTTCGGTGCGGAGTATGAAAAGCCTCAACCGATCCGGGTCTGTTATCCAACAGTAGCGATCAAAGATCGGGCCGTCTATTTTTGCGGCGTCAGCGATATTCTGGAGCCTAACTCGGCGTGGCGAGAATTCAAGCGAAAACTCACCGGCAGGGACTGGGACTACGATTTTCGCCGCCTTTTCTTCACATGGAGCCGCGATATTACCCGCGGGATATTCGAACCGTGGATCGAAATCGCGTCACGGGAGAAGACGGCCGGTTGGATCACGCCGGCGGATCTGTGGGTCGCGCCTGATGGGACGGTGCACATCCTGTGGTTAGAACGCGCCATCGATACGCGACTGCGCGAGAAGTTCTTTCCCAACGAAAAACAGTCGGAAGCCCTCAATTACGCCGTTATCCATGATGGTGAGGTCGTGCGTCGCACGAGCTTGATCGAGTGGCACGAAGGCCAGCCCGGGCTGATACCCACGGCCGCCCGATTTCACATCACCCCAGAACCGCGGCTGTTGGTTTTTTGCCATGTCATAGAAACCGGGCAAGCGGGCAAGCGGTTTGCCGGGAATTTGCTCTTCGAGGTCTTAAACGACGGTTCGGCCGGTCCGGTGATGCAGGTGCCGTTGAGGTATCCTCTAGACTCGTATTTCGTGGCCACGCCGCGGGCGGGTTCGCCTCCTTCATACACGTTGGACTTGCTAGGAACGACGCGCGGTGACCCTTTGACCATCCGCTACGCACGGCTCAAGGTCTCTCCCAAGGCCCCCTAGGCGCCGGCCGGGGAAGCTTTCAAGAGAAAGCGGCGGGGTATCGGTTCGGTAGCCCCCGACGGTCCATGCCGTCCTTAAGCGGCAGCACGTGATGGCAGCGCTTCGAGCGTAACCGGCAGTTGGTGGGAGGGCATTTGGTTGTCAGAGGCAGATTTTGCATTTAGAGCCTATCCCAAAGTCCCCCTCTCCCTCGGGGAGAGGGTTAGGGTGAGGGCGAGCCATCGTCGGAGTCGATCGAGAGAACCAGCAGCGATTC
>Ga0116181_1002014_pt1 | contig 16943 bp, 15 predicted proteins | sample AD_UKC075_MetaG_FD_89752 | JGI IMG/M metagenome (GOLD analysis project Ga0116181, IMG submission 89752) | Active sludge microbial communities of municipal wastewater-treating anaerobic digesters from USA - AD_UKC075_MetaG | ecosystem: Engineered > Bioreactor > Anaerobic > Digestate | place: USA...
CCAGCTTTTGCAGCACGTCCAGCAGTACGCGGATGTCTTCAAAATGCAATCCCGTTGTAGGCTCATCCAGGATGTAAATGGTTTTTCCCGTATCGCGTTTACTCAGTTCCTCTGACAGTTTTACGCGCTGCGCCTCTCCGCCACTTAATGTCGTAGCGGACTGTCCGAGTCGCACATATCCGAGGCCAACGTCGTTCAGCATTTTTATCTTGTTGTAGATAGACGGTATGTTTTCAAAAAACTGTACGGCATGTTCTATTGGCATTTCCAGTACATCGTAGATGCTTTTGCCCTTGTATTTTATTTCGAGTGTTTCGCGGTTGTAGCGGCGACCCAGGCATTTCGGACATTCCACATACACATCGGGCAAAAAGTTCATTTCTATCAGCTTCATCCCGCCGCCCTGACATTCTTCACACCGGCCACCAATCACATTAAAGGAGAATCGCCCGTTTTTGTATCCGCGTATTTTTGATTCCGGAATATTGGCATACAACTCGCGTATTTTATCAAACACACCGATATAGGTGGCGGGATTGCTGCGCGGCGTGCGGCCAATCGGCGATTGGTCGATTTCTATCACCTTGTCGAGATGCTCCAGTCCTTCGATGCTTTTGTAGGGCATAGGATTGAACGGCGAGCGATAGAAATGCTGATTCAGTATCGGATACAGCGTATCATTGATGAGCGTGGATTTTCCGGAGCCGGACACGCCGCTGATACAGGTGAAAGTACCCAACGGAATATCGATGGAGACGTTCTTCAGGTTGTTGCCGGTTGCGCCCTTCAGCGATAAGGTGTGGCCGTTGCCGGTTCTGCGTTTTTTGGGGATGGCGATGGAAATTTTATTCGCCAGATATTGTGCAGTGGTGGTGCCTTGCCGCAGGAATTCTGCCGGCGTTCCCTGCGCCACAATCTGTCCGCCATGCTCGCCGGCTCTCGGTCCCAGATCCAGGATATAGTCAGAGGCGAGCATGATATCTTTGTCGTGTTCCACCACCAACACCGTATTGCCAATGTCCGATAAGTTCCGCAGTGCCTGTATCAGTCGGTGGTTGTCACGCTGGTGCAGGCCGATGCTCGGTTCATCCAGAATATAGGTAATGCCCATCAGCTGAGAGCCAATCTGTGTGGCCAACCGTATGCGCTGCGACTCGCCGCCGGACAAAGTCGCGGTGGGTCGGTTCAGCGATAAATAGTTGAGACCGACATTCAGCAAAAATCCGATTCTGTCTTTCAGTTCTTTCAGAATATCTTTAGCAATCAGCTGCTGATTTTTATTCAGTTTTTTGTCCAGCGTGTCCACCCATTCCGCCAGTTCATTCAGGTCGAAATGCGCGATATCCGCGATGTTTTTATTGTCCAGTTTAAACCACAGCGATTCCTTTTTCAGTCGTGTGCCGTCGCATTCGGGACAATCCATCTCACTGACATAATTCTCTGCCCAGTTGCGAAGTGCCTCGCTGCTCGTTTCGGTAAACGATTTATTAATCTGATTGATGACACCATCGAAGCTGAGCGACCAATGCGTGTTGGTGCTTTTGCGTTCCTTGTTGTCGCGAGCTTCCACTTTGAAGTTTTCCTGACTGCCGTACAATAAAGTGTGCAGGCAGGCTTCCGGCAAGTCCCGGATAGGCGTTTTCACCGTGGCCTTGTGCGATTTCAGAATTTGTTCCACAATCTTATAGGTGTAGGTGTCGCGGTATTCGCCCAGCGCCGCGATGCCTTGTTCCATCACGGATTTGCTGTCGTCGGGAATGACTTTCTGCAGGTCGGCTTCCTTGATGACGCCCATGCCTTTGCAATGTGGGCAGGAGCCGTAGGGTGAGTTGAAAGAGAACGTATTCGGCGACGGTTCTTCATAGGAAATGCCGGATGTCGGGCACATCAGTGTTTTGGAATAAGTGGTAATACTGTTGTCTTCCAGATTTTCTATAAAGAGCAAATCCTTTCCGGCTTTCAGTGCCTTGTTGATGGATTCGCGCAGTCGCTGCAAATCTTTTCTATCCACTTTAATACGGTCGATGACGACTTCAATATCGTGGATTTTGTAGCGGTCCACCTGCATCTTGGGCACAATTTCCTGTGTGATGCCGTCTACTCTGACGCGCAGATAGCCTTGCTTGCGGATGTCTTCAAACAGTTCGCGGTAGTGCCCTTTTCTTCCGCGTACCAGAGGCGCCAGTATCGCTATTTTTTTATCCTGGAATTTCTGCAGGATATCGTCGATGATTTGTTCTTCCGAAAAGCGCACCATGCGTTCACCGGTATTGTAGGAATAGGCCTCGCCGATGCGCGCGTACAACAAACGCAGGAAATCGTAAATTTCGGTGGTGGTGCCTACGGTGCTTCTCGGGTTGCGGTTGGTGGTTTTCTGCTCGATGGAAATAACCGGCGAAAGACCGGAAATCTTTTCTACATTGGGGCGTTCCATGCTGCCGAGAAATTGCCGTGCGTAGGAGCCGAAACTCTCCATGTAGCGGCGTTGTCCTTCCGCGTAAATGGTGTCGAATGCCAGCGACGACTTCCCGCTGCCGCTCAATCCCGTGATGACGACAAACTGATTGCGCGGAATATGTACATCTATATTTTTCAGGTTGTGTTCCTTCGCGCCATACACATTGATATGGGTGATTTCTTCCTGCGGAATATCGGGTAAGCTGGGTGTGGACATAATTGAAATAACACTGTAAACTTAGGAAAGTTTTTTCAGTAAAGAGATGAGTCGATTTTTCTTTTTTTATTAATACAGATTTTTTATTTAAATGTGTATGAGTTTAATACTTTATTGTTTTTGTTGACAAAAATAGCTTATAAAATATAGATAATCAATTGGTAACATGGTTTGTAATAACTGGAAATTGAAACATTTGCAATAATTTGTCCCAAAATGCATGTTTTTTTTTTATCTTTGATGTCGTCATGTAAAATGAGTTGTAAAAGATGCAGGTTGATAAAGACAGAAACACCGGATTAGACATTGTCAGAAGTATAGCCATTCTGTGTGTCGTATTGTTGCACCTTGTGATACCGTATGGCATCATTCTGAAGAAGGATTTCAGCTGGATACCCATACCAGATGGTGTAGATATATTTTTTGTATTGAGCGGTTATCTGATAGGTGGAATATTAGTCAGGACCTTTCAGGAAAAGCAGGTAACACAAAAAGAAATATTCAGGTTCTGGACCATGCGCTGGTTCAGAACCTTGCCTGCTTATTATTTTTTTACTTTTGTTGTGTTTGTGCTGAATGGTTTTAAAATGCCATTGAAGAATCTACTTTTCCTTCAAAATGTCTGGAAGTTTTATCCGAATCCATATTTGGAAACATGGAGTTTATGTGTGGAAGAATGGTTTTACCTGATACTGCCGTTGGCTATCTATTTCTTTACAAAAGTCTTTTCCCATAATGCGATGCGTGCAATTTTATATGCAGCCATCGGTATGTTGTTCTTCAGTTTGCTGACCAGAATGTATTTTTACATGGTGTATAATCATACGGTGCAGGATTTTATGATGGTACGTTCTTTAGTTGTCACCCGATTAGATGCGATTGCCATAGGTGTGTTCGGTGCATGGATAAAATACAACAGAGCGGAAGTGTGGCATCAACGGAAATCACTGAATTTTTATATGGGGTTATCTCTGTTTGTCGGAATGACCGTTTTAAGTGCTTTGGTAATGTACAGGAATAAAGCCAATGTGGATCTTTTTCATTGGAATTTTGGATTTATACTGTATTCTGTCAGTATAATCCTGATGTTTCCTAAAATAGAGGAAGTCCGCATAAAAAATAAATACATATACGGCTTTGTGACGAATACGAGCAAAATATCCTATTCGATGTATTTAATACATAATACTATTTTGTTCCATACCCTGTTGTTGATATTCATGTATTTTAAGCAAAGTAATCTGCTGCTGTTTACCATCATATATCTGATGCTCTTATTTTCCTTGTCGAATATTTCATATCGTTTCCTGGAAAAAAGATGGTTGAATTATCGGGCGGCTTTTGTCCGGAAATATTTTGATTAAAAGCCCTGTCTGCTTAATGCAAAAAAAATGCAGTGATGTTGTGTAAAAACCAAGAATGACTTCATAAGGAACTTATGTTGCTTCAGTTTCACAGGCTGCATACCAAAGTTAGATAGAGAAAAGCATTAGTATTCCCGGATGAGCACATCAGCAGGTATATGCAATGCCTCATGTAGTTTTCGAATCATATTCAGATTTAATTTTCTCGCGCCTGAAAATAATTCAGATTTACGGCTTCTGTATCCTATGATTCCGGATAGTTCAGCCTCACTGATGCCGAGCTGTTCCATCCTGAATTTAATAGCTTCCAGCGGATTCGGTGATGGAATCGGATATTTTTCTGTTTCGTATTTCTGAATCAACAGTACCAGAATCTCTAACTCGTTTTCTTCGTCACTTCCTTTTTTAATGTCTTTCTGCATTAAGTGGTATGCACGAGTCAAAGCACGTTCATATTCTTTCTTGGTTTTAATTATCTTTTGCATATCCTATTTTTTTAGCGTCCACTTTATCATACTCTTTGTGCGTTCCGAACCACACGATAAATACAATCTTTAATCGATATTCAATATCTACTATCAGTCGGAATGTATTACCATGTATGTTGAAAACTACTCTTTTGGATGAGATAACAGACGCATTCTTATATTGTGACTTTAAATCGTTCGGATGTTTCCATTCCGCAAATTTCGCCTCTTCATGCCATGACAATAAAGCCTGTTCTGCCAAAGGATATTTTTTGATGGCCGACTTAATAGTACTGACAGCAATGATTCTCATCCACTATAAAGATAATACAAAGGTTACCAAAATGGTAACTTTTTTAGTTTTTTAACACTTCCTCCGCCGCCCTGAATCCGCTTTCGATGGCGCCGTCCATATAGCCGTTCCAACGCATGGCCGTTTCGGTGCCAGCAAAGTGCAAATGTTGGTACGGCTCGCGCAGCGATTGACCGAATTGTGTCAGCACGCCGGGAGGCATATTGCCGGCATAGCAGCCGCGGCTGTATTCTTCTTCTGTCCAGCATTTGTCCTTATATTCCAGCACGTTTCGCGCTTCTTCGCCGAAATAGCCGACAAGTTGTTGCAGTACTTTTTCTCTGCGTACGGATTCCGGTTGTTCAATGAAATCGCGAGCATTGTGTCCTTCCACAAATACCAGCAGGATGCCATAGTCATCATCCTGATGGGTGCAATCGAATGTCACCCTGACCGGCAAGGTGTCACTCACAATTTGTCCGGAAAAACCCTGCTTGCGCCAAAAGGGTGTCTTGTACACACAAAAACATTTCATGGCGGCACCCATCGGTACGCGTTGCAACAACTGCGCCTTCCGTTGTGGCAGTGCCGGCGAGAAGCGTATGGTATTCAGCAGTGCCGGTGGCAGCGTGAAGATGACCTTGCGGGCAACAACTTTGCTGTCTTCGGTATATACCGTCACATTATCGGCGGTCTGCACCACTTTAATGACCGGCTGATTCAGCCGGATCTTATCCAAAAACGGCTCGGCAATTTTTTTCAGCAATGTCTGTGTGCCGCCGATGGTCAGCGTTTGCTGTGCGCCGTTCGCAATCGAAATCAGGGCTTCCATGTTGTCGCCACTGTGACAATAAAATAAGGCATGCAGGAAGGAAATTTCGTGTGCGCCGGCCGCGAAAACGGTCTCCACTCCGATATTGAAAAGATGTTTCGCCTTTTTAGTAAACATATTCTTCTCCATCCAGGTGTGGAGTGTCATCGAGTCAAACTCTTCCGCACGCGGATGCGTCCACGGTGCATCCAGCGGAATCTGTTTACACAGTTTATTGATTTTGTCGATGGCCAGTCCGAGGTCTATCAGTGATATCGGATCAATCTTCGGGATAGTGCCTTTGTAAGTGGATACCTTGTTTTTCCAAGCCAGTATATTCTTGCCGGTGTCGTAACAATCAAAGGTGCCGGTATTGGTTTCTTTCACCCATTTCCAGATATGATGTTGCGTGGGGCCGATCCACTGCGCGCCGAGATCGACCGTAGCACCGCAGTCGAGCTGCTGTGTGTGGGTGCGTCCGCCGATGCGGTCGCGGGCCTCCAGCAACAGAAAGGAACGTCCTGCTTCGTGCAGCTTTTTGGCAGCTGCAATGCCCGCATATCCCGCGCCGATGATGACGATATCTGTATGAATAGTTTCCATATTATAAGTATTGTATCAAGTCTCTAATAAATCAACCCATGCCTTTTTGGTATTCTTGTTTGTAAATATCTTGTATGTAAAACCAATTATTGCTATGTTTTTTAAAATAACACCAGTGGTGTTTGCAATGAATTTATAATCGTAGATTGATACAGTTTTGAACTTGAAGAAGATTGTTAAGAATAAGCCTGATAAAAAGATGTATAATAGAAACTTTATTTTTATTGTTTTCATAATTAATATATTAAAAGTTTACATTATTGTTTTGTTTCTTCCAAAACTGACGGTATAAAAATCCTGTTTTATCAACCGGTATTTTATCGCATTTTTCCAGCATTTCATTTCTGAAAATAATACTTTCTTTCAATGCTTTGCGCGATACCAGCTGCGCATTCACAAGATTCCAGTTGTCGTAAATGAGGGTGTGATCTTGACTGATCCACGAATTTTCCAGTCGATCCTGTGCCCTTCTGATATCCGCGATTCCTTCGGAATAATGCGATAGCATGTTCCTATGTAGCTGTTCCCATTGCCACCAATAGGAATCGTCATGTGTTGCTGTTGGTGAGATAAAATTTGTTTCCTCTAAAACATCATTTCCGAAGTAAAACGGTTTGAACAGGCTCAGGCAGGGAGCAGAAGTGCCGGTAAGCCATACCGTAGCGGGTTTGTCATTTCGCAGTTCTACCACCATGGAGCCGACCGATTGGTGCGGAGTGAATAATCCGGAAGCATGCATGCAAAGCGATCGGGTGCTCCCGTTGGCCGGATGGAAGTCCTCCTTTTCGTGTGTGCGCAAAATGGAAAAGGCATCTTTCACGGAAAACAGTGCGCGGGATGTTCCTTTGGTTTCGCTCGCATCCCTGCGGTAGTCGCAGGCTGCCAATCTGGGCATCAGCCAGGCGGAAAAGGTATTCCTGAAATGCAACTGCTGTCCTTTTTTCAACCATCCCTTTTTGCGGGCGAAGTCGGCAGCTTCCGGATGCAGTCCGTCGTAATCCTCGCCGATACTCAATCCGTTGGAGATGGCGCGATAACCTTTTACTTTTTCATAGGCCCAGTATTTTCCTGCCGTTTCCAATACATAGGCTTCCTTCTTGTCTGCAATCAGAAAGCTGTTGTGATAGTAGAAATTCCGGTCGGTGTATCCGCCGCAGGCATCCTGTCCGTATTTTTCCAGATATTGGATGATGTGTTGCAGTGCGGCCTGTGCATTTTCGGATATCTCCAGACTCAGGCGCAGTAAATCCATGCCGGTCAGTCCTTTATTCTTTTTCTCAAACGGCATTTTCGTGAAGACAGCCTCATTGCCGATGACCACTCCTTTTTCGTTGCAGCCCATTTCGGCGCCTCACATCTGAAAAGGTTTGCTCAGGATGACTTCCAGCGTGGTGGCCGGACAATCGACCTCGATGTAGGTAGCGCGCACCTTTCGGTCGGGCCTTGCACCTGCCGGATAGCGCACTATCTGCTGGGCTTCATGGGGTTCGCGGTCGCTGTTTTTACCGAAAAAAACGGAGCCGCTCAGGTTGCCGGAGAGATTTACAAAGGTATCGCACATTATGATAAAGTTAACAGTACGAATTCAAAAGTCAAAAAATTATTGTCTAATTCGTTAAAACTAGAAAAAGCGTCTTTAAAGCCGTACCTTTGCACCCTATTTTGGAATTAAGTTCCAATTAAACAACCTTTTATGCAGAAAATCAGAAATATCGCCATCATCGCTCACGTTGACCACGGCAAAACCACTTTAGTAGACAAAATTCTTTGGGAATGTAAGACATTCTCTGAACACGAAAACACAGGCGTATTAATTTTAGATAATAATGAACTGGAGCGAGAGCGCGGTATCACGATTACCGCTAAAAACGCAGCGGTGAAATATAAAGACTATAAAATCAACCTGATTGATACACCGGGTCACGCCGACTTCGGCGGTGAGGTGGAGCGCGTACTGAAAATGGCAGATGGCGTATTGTTGCTGGTAGATGCTTTTGAAGGACCGATGCCGCAAACGCGTTTCGTATTGCAGAAAGCGTTGCAGCTGGGATTGAAACCAATTGTGGTCATCAATAAAGTGGACAAAGAAAACTGTACACCGGATGAAGTACATGAGAAAGTATTCGATCTGATGTTCCAGCTGGATGCAACAGAAGATCAACTTGACTTCCCGACCATCTACGGTTCTGCGAAGAACGGCTGGATGAGCACGGACTATAAAAAGCCGAAGACCAATGTAGTGGATTTGCTGGATTGCATCATCGAACATATTCCTGCGCCTAAAACGGCGGAAGGAGCTGCTCAGATGCAGGTAACCTCACTGGATTATTCTTCTTTCGTAGGTCGTATTGCTATCGGACGTGTATTCAGAGGTGTACTCAAAACGAATATGCCGGTGGCGCTCATTAAAAGAGAAGGTGCGATTGTAAAATCCCGTATCAAAGAATTGTTATTGTTTGAAGGGATGAATAAAGTGAAAGTGGAAGAAGTGCCGGCAGGTGAAATCTGCGCCATCGTTGGGGTGGAAGGATTTGAAATCGGTGATACCATCGCTGACGCGGAAAATCCGGAAGCAATGGCGCCAATTTCCATTGATGAACCAACGATGAGTATGTTGTTCACCATCAACGATTCTCCGTTTTTCGGCAAGGAAGGTAAGTTTGTAACTTCCAGACATATCAAAGATCGTCTGACCAAAGAGCTGGAGAAAAATCTCGCATTGCGCGTACAGCAAGGAGATACGGCCGATTCTTTTCTGGTATACGGTCGTGGTGTGTTGCACTTGTCTGTACTGATAGAAACTATGCGCCGCGAAGGATATGAGTTGCAGGTAGGACAGCCACAGGTATTGTATAAAGAGATTGACGGACAGAAATGCGAGCCGATTGAAGAACTGACCATTGACTTGCCGGAAGAAAAAGCCGGTACAGCCATCGAAATGATCACTAAGCGCAAAGGCGACATGAAGAATATGATTCTGAAAGGAAACCGTTCTATTATGGAGTTTGAAATTCCGTCGCGCGGATTAATCGGATTGCGTACGGAAATGATTACCGCTACTTCCGGTCAGGCTGTAATGGCGCACCGTTTCACGCATTACGCACCGCATAGAGGCGAGATTCAGGGACGTATCAACGGTTCTATGATCTCCAAAGAAACAGGAGAAGCAATTGCTTACTCATTGGATAAACTGCAGGACAGAGGCCGCTTCTTCGTGGAGCCGGGCGATGAGATATACACCGGAATGGTAATCGGAGAGAACTCCCGTCAGGATGACCTGGTGGTGAACTGTACCGTAACCAAAAAACTCACTAACGTGCGTGCTTCCGGTTCGGATGATAAAGTGAAGTTGCCGCCGGCGGTGAAGTTCTCCCTCGAAGAAGCATTGGAGTATATCCAGGGCGACGAGTATGTGGAATTAACACCGAAGTCTATCCGTATCCGTAAGATTTATCTGGACGAGAACGAGCGTAAACGCAAGACAGGAAAATAAAATATTCCATGCTTGTTTTTTTATGTGAACACCGGTTTGTGTCAGTAAGCTGCAACAGCCGGAATATTTACATTTTTTAACAAGCCACAAATATTAAAAAACCTCTATTTCCACTATTTAACTAAGTTAGTTTAAAATTATTTTGCATTTTTGCACTTCAATTGTATAGTTATGAGAAAAGCAGACATTATCACCACCATTTCTGAAAAAACAGGCGTTCCCAAAGTAGATGTATTAGTAGCAATGGAAGCTTTCTTCAAGGAAGTTAAAGATACTTTAGCCGAGGGTGAGAATCTGTACGTGCGCGGATTCGGAAGTTTTATTGTGAAAACCCGTAAAGCGAAAATTGGTAGAAACATCAAGAAAAATATTGCCATTGAAATTCCTGAACACCAGATTCCGGCATTCAAGCCATCCAAAGTGTTTGTGGAGCAAATCAAGGAATCCAGCGTAAAAAGAGCGGAAAAATCTAAATAATCAATACCGTGCGAAAAGGGCAGATAGCAATAGTGGCAGGTGGTTTGGTGTTGGTCGGACTGTTGTATTTTGCAGGGAAAACAGTACTTCCCAAAAAGGAACACAGCATAACGCATACGACAGAAAGCATCAGTTTTGAGCAATACGAGCAGTTGCGCACAGAACAGTTGCCCGAGGCCGAAAAGTCAGCTTACACACAGTTACAGCAGCAGTTGAAAGCCGTTGCTGATGGCGATACCGCCACACTGAGACCGTTATTGCAGCAGGCCTCCGGATTCTGGCATAAAGTTGGAAATGAACCGCTTTCCGCCTATTATATGTACCGTCTGGCAAAAGTGGCACCGGAGAAACATGCCTATATCCATGCCGGCGACGATTTCGTAAACGCATTTAAATCAGGCGCAGATTCCATTATTTCAAATAATTTGATTACCTTTGCGCTCCGTTCTTACGAAGAGGCCTTGCAAAAGTTTGGCGACGACGTGGAGGTGAAGATAAAACTCGCCGAAGTGTATGTTCAGGGTTCGCCCGAACCGATGAAAGGCATCGAAATGCTGCGTAAGCTGTCTGACAGTCTGCCGGATAATGTACCGGCGCTGCTCGCACTCGGAAGGTTATCCATCCAGTCCGGACAATATGACAAAGCAAAAGAGCGACTCCGGAAAGTGCTGCTGCTGGAGCCTGAAAATACAGAAGCAATGTATTTTATGGCCATTTCAGAAGCACAGCTCGGAAACAATCAGGAAGCCATCCGCTTTTTTGAGATGTGCAAACTCCTGGTGAAAAACGAAGAATTCAGTAAAGAAATAGACGTTATCGTCAATGATTTAAAAAATAAAAAGAATTAATTATGCCTTGCGGAAAAAAAAGAAAACGTCACAAAATTGCGACGCACAAACGTAAAAAAAGACTGAGAAAAAACCGTCACAAGAAGAAATAGTAAATAGTCATTGGTAAATGGTCATTATGGATAACCTATCTGTAATGGCCGATTGCTGATGTCCAAATCAACATACATATGATAAAAGAATTAGTCATCCATGCTAATTCCAAAGGTGTTGAAATTGCGCTTCTTGAAAACAAAAAATTAGTCGAATACCATCTGGATGCCTACGATAGAGAAGGCTTTTCGGCAGGCGATATCTACCTCGGAAGAGTGAAAAAGATAAACCCCGGCCTGAATGCTGCCTTTGTCGATATCGGGCATGACAAAGATGCATTTATACATTATTCAGATTTAAGTCCCTATATCCGGTCTGTACGCAGATTCAGTTCGGAGGCTTTCAAGGGCGAGCAATCACACTTATTGGATAAATTCGAGTTTGAACCTTCGATTCAGAAGGATGGTCAAATGGTGGATATTCTGGAAAAGGGAGACATCCTGATTTTTCAGATTTCCAAAGAAGCCATCTCCACGAAAGGTCCGCGACTCACCTGCGAACTGTCCATTCCGGGCAGATACGTTGTATTAGTGCCATTCACCAATTCGGTGGGTATCTCCAAGAAAATAGACAAACCCGAAGAACGGGAAAGATTGTCGGAAATCATGCAGCAAATCAGACCGAAGAATTTCGGATTTGTCGTGCGTACCAACGCCGAAGGTGTAGGGAAAACGGAATTGCAGCACGATGTCGAGAACCTGCTCAACAAATGGAAGGTGATGACGGAAAATATCCGTTTTCAGAATCCGCCGAAACTGTTGCTGAAGGAAATGAATAAAACCTTCTCCATCGTCCGCGACCTGATGAACGATAGTTTTTCCAAAATTGTAACCGACAATCCAACCTTGCACGGCGATTTGAAGGCTTATATCAAGGAGCACGCGCCGGAACATGTTTCCATTCTGGATAAGTACGCGGAGACGACGCCTTTGTTTGAAACCTACGACGTCAGCAGACAGGTGAAGACGGCATTCGGAAAAACCGTCACCCTGAAAAGCGGTGCCTATGTGATATTGGAACATACCGAAGCCCTGCACGTAATAGATGTGAACAGCGGTCCGAAAGTGAAGCGCGATGTGGAACAGGATACCCATGCATTCAATATCAATGTGGAGGCGGCACAGGAAATCGCCCGTCAGCTGCGACTCCGCGATATCGGTGGCATCATCGTGATTGACTTCATCGATATGAAGTCGTCAGAATATAAACACAAACTGCTCGAGGCGATGCAGGAAGCCATGCGCCCTGACAAAGCCAAGCATGTGATTTTGCCGGTCAGCAAATTCGGCCTGATGGAGATTACCCGTCAACGCATGAAAGAGCAGGTGACCATTGATACGAGAGAACCATTGCTGCACGGCAATAACAAGTATAAAGTGGATCAGCCACTGCAGATTATCGATAATATTGAGATTGAACTGAACAGGCTGAAAACGCATGAAGCAAAAAACTTCCTGCTATATGTCCATCCTTTTATCTATGCCTATCTGAAAAAGGATACCTTCTCCTTCCGGATGAACTGGTACGCCAAAATCAAGAAATGGGTGCGTCTGGTGCAGGATTCATCGCTGTATCTCGGTGAGTACAAGCTGGTGACGAAAGAAGGAAAGAAAGTGTAAAATGCAGTTGAGATAAAAATTAAGAAGGATAGTTCAGTGCTATCCTTTTTTTATTCCTTTCCCGCAAAGCGAATATTCAGATTGTCAGCATACAACGTTTTATTTCCATCCGCATTCCAGAGTTGTATGCTCAACTCGTTGAAAGCGGTTTGTTCGGGAGTAATCAACTCTATAGAAATATCTTCCCATTTGCCCGTATCAATGATGCGATAGATTCTGTAATAATTACTTTTTACGACAATACCATTTTGTTTGAGTGTCAGGATAATCTGTGCTTGTTTCCATGTATCCCATTCCATTTCAGGCGCGAATACACGAAGCATTGCCTGATAATAACCTGCATGTCCGGAAATGGGAACAGTGATTTCCTGTGTTCGCTGGCAATCTTTGTTAATAAAGAGTACGCCGTTGTCAGGAAAGACATCGTTTGAGAAACAGGAATCTATTCTTTGCTGGTCAAAACTATCCTTGTAAATGGTTTGCATTTTTTCAGTATACCGTTGCGGAATTTCCTCTTCTAGTTCGATATATTTTTTGTCTTTCTGAGAGATATGCGTTTTTCCGAATATCTTCCAAAAGTACGTTTTACTCATCATATAGTTTTCCATAATGCCTTCCTTGGAATAGCATTGATAGGTCATCGTCAAATTCAGCCAGATGAAAAACGCCAACAGCAATATGGTCAGATATTTCCATGTTTTTCGAGTTAAAACAGATGAGAAAAATGCAGTCATCGGAAACGCTAGTACAGCATACGATTGTATCATTGCGCGTTGTGAAAATGACCCGCCATACCACCACTCATTCCAGGAGAATACGATGTATGTATTGATTATAAAGAATAAAAATACCACAAGAAACAGATGGCCGAATTTTCTGTACAGCGGATAAAAACCCAACAAACTAAATATCATCACGGGTGTATAAATCAACCAGCCTTTTTTGTAGCTGAATAATCCGTTTATCAGATGAGGATGCAAGAAATCGAAAAATTCATGTGCCCCATAACTCCAAAAAATCCAATTGCCACTGTAAATTTTCCAGTATATCAGCTGAATACTACCGATGAGAAATGCAGAAATGCCAAATAGAATAAACAGTTTCTGATGTATAGCCCAAAATCTGATACGATTTTTGAAAGTGCTTATATTACTAAGATTCCAGCAGAATATTAGCAGGACGCATATAATGTCTGTGGGGCGGACAAGCGTGATGAAGCCTGCTGTCAATCCCAATGCAATGGATTTTGCGACATCAGGTTTTTTGTAAAAATCAATGGTGAGTGAAATCAACAACGCATACAATGTAAATAGATAAGTGTGTGTTACTACAGCACCAAATGAGATATATAAATAGAGGTTTGTGGCTAGCGATAAGGCCAGAAGTGTAAATGCTGTAGCCGTATCACTGAAGTATCGCAATAAATTCTTTCTGGTAATCCATAATCCGGCGATACCAAACACGATACCCCAGAAATTTACGGCTATCTGATAAGGTTTGGAAAAACCGTCTGTCGGATAATTCCATATTTTGGCAGCGAGATGTCCTGCCGCAAAAGCAGGTAGTTCAAGGATAGCTACTCCTGAAGTGTACTTAATAATATGGTTTTCGTTGACTTGCTGATTTGTTGCATAAAAATCGCAACCAAAAGGATTGTATTCACGGATAATATCTTCCGCTATATCAATTTTCCCTAAATCATCATAAAAAAATGCAGGCAGATAAATGTAATAACCTGCGGCATCGTACATGATGACACTATTGTAGGGGTTATTCCATTTTTTCAGCAGGAATGGTGAAAGCAGCAGTACGGCAGTGCACAGTATCAAAGTAATGAATGACTGCCGATGTTGTATCATGGCAACGATTTATATCGTCATAATTTCTTCTTCTTTTGCCTGCAGCATTTTGTCTACTTTGGCAATGTATTCGTTGGTTAAAGTCTGGATTTTTTCTTCGCTGTCTTTGCCGATATCCTCGCTCAGTCCGTCTTTTACCATGCCTTTGATCATTTCGTTGCCGTCTTTGCGGGCATTGCGCACCACAATCTTGGTTTGCTCGCCGTAGTTTTTGGATTGCTTCACCAGGTCACGGCGTCTTTCTTCCGTCATCGGCGGAATGGAAAGGCGGATATTCTCACCGTCGTTTTGTGGCGTGATGCCGATATTGCTCTGGAAAATCGCCCGCTCAATATCGCCGATGATTTTTCGCTCAAATGGAACAATCACCAATGTACGGGCATCCAGTATTTTGATACTCGCCACCTGATTCAACGGAGTCGGAGCGCCATAATATTCCACGGTGATGCCGTTCAGCATTTCCGGAGTGGCTTTGCCGGCGCGCACTTTGCGCAGTTCATCTTCCAGGTGTTTCAGGGCTTTGAACATGGAGTCTTTCGTCTCGTCCAGCACCATTTGTACTTCTTCCGTCATGGTAGTTGTTTTTTCGCTCGCAAATATACAGGAAATGGAAAATATCACAGCATGTTTTTTCGGGAATTTCGCAGTGGCTGATGTTGTGCGGAACAAATGTAGATATGTTTGATATCCTACCACGAATTGGGTATTGTTTTGCAGAATGCGTCTTCTTATTTTCAGGTATTAAAAACTATACAATTATGATTATCGTAGTCAACCACAAGATTAAAGACGTGGCAGGATTTTGGGGGAGCGCCCAGCAGAGTCTGCCGAAACTGCCTGAAAACGGGGTGAAACGTGTATTGCAGGTATTGCCCAATGCGGATAATACGGAGGCCACCTGCCTTTGGGAAGCCGAAGATATTGCGACACTCAACCGCTATCTGAGAGAGAAAGTCGGAGATATGAGCAGCGAAACCTACCACGAGGTGAATACCGCCGGTGCGATGGGATTGCCGGCATAATGGACTTTTTACAGTATATTGAATCGGGGATTTGCGCAGCAAATCCCCGATTTTATTACTTTCCGATACAGAATATGACATCATTGAAAAGCTAAAGCATTCGCATACTTCGATGGTGAGTGGGTGCCATAAGTGCTGTAAAAATCCACCAGCAATACCAAAAGATGTCTTTTAGTTTGCATTCTCAACGGTCTTTATAACATAAATAGTCCCTTTGTTCTTACCGATGCTTTCAATGAAATTTTCTTGCTTTAAGTACAATAAGTCCTTCTTCAGTGTATTAGGAGAGATATCTTTAAAGTGAGTACCCAAATCATTCAGCTTTACAGGTTGATGTCCTTTTATAAATTCAAAAACATTTTTTTGTCGTTCATTCAGATAACCACCTTTAGATTGTAAGGTGGTATATTTTTCCTCTAATTTTTGGATTAGTTCTGTCAGACATTGCAGAAAGAAAACAGTCCAGGTTGTTATATTTTCATTCGGCGTGTTTCTGTTTTTTTGGCCACTCATCAAAGCTTCGTAATATTCTTTTTTATGCTTTTCAATGATGCTTTCAAAAGAGACATATTGTATGAACGGATAACCAGATTTCAAGAGTAGAAGTGTGGTCAGTAATCTTGATAATCTTCCGTTTCCATCCTGAAAAGGATGCGTTGACAAAAATTCATAAATAAACGTGCTGATAATTAATAGCGGATGAATGTCTTGCTTTTGCAACTGCTCATTCGTCCATTCTACCAGGTTATGCATTTCAGTCGCTGTAAGATGTGGTTCGGTAGTGTTAAATATCACCCGTTGGGAGCCATCCGGATAATTAGCGACTACCTTATTCGATAGGGTCTTGTAATTGCCTTTATGATGCTTGTCTTTGCTGCTGTATTTAAGCAACATATTATGCAGATTCTTAACTGCACTTTCAGAAATCTCTATGTCATCATAATTTGCAAAGATAATTTCCAAAGCTTCGTAATATCCAAATACCTCTTGTTCATCTCTTGACTTAAGTTTAGATATTCTGATATCCTTTAATAGTACTTTAATTTCTTCATCAGTCATTAAAACACCCTCGATGCGTGTTGATGAACCAATACTTTCTACAGTTGCTATCTTCTTTAATTCTTTTAAATATCTATTGCTTTGCCTTTCAACAGTAGTCCATTTTCCTTTAAACTCATCAATGGCACCAATGAGTTTAAGTATCTGTTGTTGAGCTTTGAAATCCGTGTGGAGTTTATTCAAAATATCCATACTGTATCTTATCTATAAACGATACAGTAAAGATAGTGAATATCTATATTGTATCTCTATTTTATCTATA
>Ga0116181_1002017_pt1 | contig 16938 bp, 16 predicted proteins | sample AD_UKC075_MetaG_FD_89752 | JGI IMG/M metagenome (GOLD analysis project Ga0116181, IMG submission 89752) | Active sludge microbial communities of municipal wastewater-treating anaerobic digesters from USA - AD_UKC075_MetaG | ecosystem: Engineered > Bioreactor > Anaerobic > Digestate | place: USA...
CACCCGCCGCGCGCAGGCCATCGTCAACGAGGGCATCGCCGTCGCGCTCACCAAGCTGCGTTCCCGCGTCGTCGACCCCGCGGTCGTCGGCCTGCGCGAGTCCGTGATGGCGCTGGTCGACGACGAGGTGGCCCGGCTCCCCCAGCGGCCCCTCACCCACGACGCCGCCGCGCTCGCGCTGCGGCGGCTGGCGACGCGACTGCTGCACGTGCCCTCGTCGCGGGCGCGGCTGGCCGCGGAGCAGGGCCGCACCGACGAGTACCTCCACGCGATGGAGGAGCTGTACGGCATCGGCGCGCCGGTCGATATCAACCCGAACGCGATGGAGGAGCTGACGTGCCCGGTGACCAACCTCAAGGTGTGCGACCTGGAGACGGTGCACAAGGTCTCGGAGGCCGTGTGAGCCTCGCCCCCTACACCGCGGTCATGCTCGCCTCCTACGGCGGCCCGGACAGGTCGGAGGACGTCCTCCCGTTCATGCGCAACGCGACGGCGGGCAAGGGCATCCCGGACGAGCGCCTCCTCGAGGTGTCGCAGCACTACGAGCTGTTCGGCGGCAAGTCCCCGATCAACGAGCTGAACGCGGCCCTCATGGCGCGCATCTCCGAGGAGTTGCGTCGTCGCGGCGTGAGCGTCCCGGTCGTGATCGGCAACCGCAACTGGCACCCGTTCTTCGCGGAGACCGTCGGGAGCCTCGCCGACGACGGCCACGAGCGCGTCGCGGCGCTGGCGACGTCGGCCTACTCGTCGTACTCCAGCTGCCGGCAGTATCGCGAGGATCTCGAGAGGGCCGAGGCGGGCGTCGACGGCCGTGTGCGGTTCGACAAGGTGGGACCGTTCGCGGAGACCCCCGAGTTCGCGCGGGCCCAGGCCCGAGCCGTCGTGGCCGCGTGGCGGGAGCTGCGCGCGCGGGTCGGGGCCGCCGCGCCGCTGAAGCTGCTCTTCGTGACGCACTCCATCCCCCGGGCGATGAACAGCGCGTCCGCCTCGGGTGAGGAGGGCTCTCGCTACGACGCGCAGCACCTGCGGGTCGCCGCCGCCGTCGCCGAACTGGCGTCGGCGGAGCTGGGCGAGAAGCTCGACTGGGAGCTCACCTACTGCTCGCGCTCCGGCTCGCCGCACGTGCCGTGGCTCGAGCCCGACGTCAACGACCGGATGGAGGAGCTCGACGGCGTCGCCGGCGTCGTCACCGCCCCTATCGGCTTCATCTCGGACCACATGGAGGTCCGCTACGACCTCGACACCCAGGCCAAGGAGACCGCCGACGCCCAGGGCCTCGCCTACCAGCGCGCGGCCACCGTCGACGCGGACCCCGAGTTCGTCGAGCTGCTGGTGGACAAGCTCGTGGAGATGGCCGCCGCCGCCCGCGGCGAGCTCTCCGCACCCACCCTCGCCTGCGCCCCCGCGGGTGTCGAGTGCTGCCTCCCCCGCTGACAACCCCGCCCCCGAAGGAGAACCATCGTGAAGCACCCCGGCCGCGACGAGCGCGACCAGACCGATGTGGACCTCGAGGCCATCAACGCCTCGTCGCTGTACGCGATGTACTGCGTGTTCGCGACGGCCGCCCCGCTGCCACGGGACGGGGCCCTCGCCGAGGTCGAGGACGCCGTCGCCGCCACGGGCGTGACCGTCCGCGGCTTCTACGACGTCGGCGGCTTCCGCGCCGACGCCGACCTCATGGTCTGGCTGCTGGCCGACGACGCCGCCAAGCTGCAGGCGGCCTACCACGCCATCCGCCGGAGCGTTCTCGGTGCCTCGCTCGAGCCGGTCTGGTCGAGCGTCGGCGTGCACCGGCCGTCGGAGTTCAACCGCACGCACGTGCCCAGCTGCTTCGCGGGATTCGCGCCGCGCCCCTGGCTGACGGTGTACCCGTTCGTGCGCAGCTACGACTGGTACTACCTCGACGAGGAGCACCGCTCGAAGATGCTCCGCGAGCACGGCATGGCAGGCCGCGAGTACCCCGAGGTCGTCGCCTCGACTCTCGCCGCGTTCGCGCTGGGCGACTACGAGTGGCTGCTGGCGTTCGAGGCCGACGAGCTGCACAGCCTCGTCGACGCCATGCGCCACCAGCGCGGCGTCGAGGCCCGGCTCCACGTCCGCGAGGAGACCCCGTTCTTCACCGGCCCGCGCGTCGAGCTGTCGGAGTGGATCGCGCGCCAGCCCCGCGTCTAGGAGACGTTGTGCGCCTGTAGGCGCCAGGCGCCGTGGGTGAAGAGCAGCTCCGAGTGGTGCGCATTGCCGAGGCCTCCGAGGACGCGGCCCTCAAGGCCCAGCAGCGCGTGGATCACGCGGTTCAGCAGGAGGCCGTGCGCGACGACCAGGACCAGACCGCCCGGGTGCCGCTCGGCGATCTCGATCGCGGCCGGGAGCCCCCGTGCGACGACCTCGGCGAGCGTCTCCCCCGTCGGAGAGCGGCGGAAGTCGACCCCGTTGGCGTAGTTACGCTCGTAGTCGGGCATCTCGGCCTTGACCTCGTCCCAGGTCCGGCCGGACCAGCTGCCGACGTCGATCTCCATCAGCCGCGGGTCCGTGACGACGTCCGCGGCCGGGCGAACGAGCCGGGCGGTGTCCAAGGCGCGGCTGAGCGGCGAGGAGTACACGGCGTCGAACCGGATGCCGGCGAGCCGTCGGCGAGCGGACTCCGCCTGCGCGACCCCCGTCGCGTTCAGCGGGATGTCGGCCTGGCCCTGGAACCGCCCTGTGGCGTTGAGGTCCGTCTGGCCGTGCCGCAGCACGACAAGCGTCGTTCCCTCGATCATCGCTCCTCCTTGCGCCGCGTGAGGCCCACCGACCGCTTAGGAGGGAGACTTTTGTTGGTCTACCAACAAAGAGCTACCTCTTAAGGCGGTCAGATCCAGTCCGGCGTCTCCACCTCGTCGTCGTCGATGATCTCCGGCAGGTGGATGTCGAGCGGGATCTGCGGGCAGTCCTTCCACAGGCGCTCGAGGTTGTAGAGCGTGCGCTCCTCGGTGTGCTGGACGTGGACGACGAAGTCGAGGTAGTCGAGCAGCACCCAGCGGTTCTCGCGGTCCCCCTCGCGGCGGGTCGGCTTCAGCTTGTGGGTCAACAGCGTCTCCTCGACGCCGTCGACGATGGCGCCCACCTGTCGCTCGTTGTTGGCCGAGGCGATGAGGAAGACGTCGGTGATGGCGAGCTGCTCGGACACGTCGAACGCGACGATGCTCCGGCCCTTCTTGTCCGCGGCGGCCTGCGCGGCGACGAGCACCGAGTCGAGGACGTGGCTAGGAACGGTCATCAGAGACTCCGGATCCGGGGGCCGGGTACAGGCCCCGCTTTGCGATGTATTGAACGATGCCGTCGGGCACGAGGTACCAGATGGGCTTGTGAACGCGCACGCGGTCGCGGCACGCCGTCGAGGAGATCGACAGCGCGGGCACCTCGAGGAGCGTCACGGCGTCGTCGGGCAGGTGGGAGAGGTCGTCCTCGCTCAGCGGCACGCCGGGGCGGGTGACGCCGACGAAGTGCGCGAGGTCGAACAGCTGGTCCGCGCCGCGCCAGGTGAGGATCTGGCGGAGGGCGTCGGCGCCGGTGATGAAGAACAGGTCCGTGTCGTCGCCGCGCTCGGCCCGCAGGTCCTTCAGGGTGTCGACGGTGTAGGTGTCGCCCTCGCGGTCGATGTCGACCCGGGAGACAGAGAAGCGCGGGTTGGAGGCCGTCGCGATGACCGTCATCAGGTAGCGGTCCTCGGCCATGGAGACGTCGCGCTCGCGCTTCTGCCAGGGCACGCCCGTGGGGACGAAGACGACCTCGTCGAGGCCGAACTCGGCCGCGACCTCGGAGGCGGCCACGAGGTGGCCGTGGTGGATGGGGTCGAACGTGCCGCCCATCACGCCGAGGCGGTAGCGCCGCCCGTCGCGCTCGGTGCGCGCGAGCGCCAGCTCGGTGGAGGTCACTTCGAGTTCGGTCGCCCGGAGCCGAAGCCGATGACCCACCCGAGCGCGCCAAGAAGGATGAACAGCGCGAGGGCGCCCATGACCCAGGTCGGCACGGAGGCCGCGGTCTCCAGAAGAAGGCTCATGGCACGCGATCCTAGCAGCGCCTCACGCTGGTTGAGCCGGGCCGCGAGGAACGAGCGCCCGTGTCGAAACCAATTAACGGAGCCACTACGCCCGGGTTTGTCCGTCTCCCTCGATGACGTACTTGGTGCTGGTCATCTCCGCGAGGCCCATGGGTCCGCGGGCGTGCAGCTTCTGCGTCGAGATGCCGATCTCCGCGCCGAACCCGAACTCGCCGCCGTCGACGAACCGGCTGGACGCGTTGACGAGGACGGCCGCGGCGTCGACCTCGGCGACGAACCGCTCGGCCGCGCGCTTGTCCGAGGTGACGATCGTCTCCGAGTGGCCGGTGGTGTGGGTGCGGATGTGCTCCAGCGCCTCGTCGATGGTGTCGACGACCTTCGCGGCCAGGTCGAGCGTGAGGTACTCGGCGTCGTACTCCTCCGGCCCTGCGGGGACGACGGCGTCGGAGTAGGCGCGCGTGGCGTCGTCGCCGTGGACGGTGACGCCCGCGCCCGCCATGGCCTGGAGCGCGGCGGGCAGGAAGCGGTCGGCGATGTCGCGGTGGACGAGCAGCGTCTCCGCCGCGTTACACACGCTCGGGCGCTGCGTCTTGGCGTTGAGCAGGATGGTGACTGCCTGGTCGACGTCGGCGTCCGCGTCGACGTAGACGTGGCAGTTGCCCGTGCCGGTCTCGATCACGGGCACCGTCGACCCATCGACGACGGCGCGGATCAGGCCGGCGCCGCCGCGCGGGATGAGGACGTCGACGAGGCCCCGGGCGCGCATCATCTCGCCGGTGACCTCGCGGCCGCCCTCGACCAGGTGCACGGCGTCGGGCGTGACGCCGGCGGCCTCGAGCCCGCGGCGCAGGGCCGCGACCGTGACCCGGTTGGTGTTGAGGGCCGACGACGACCCGCGCAGCAGCGCGGCGTTGCCGGACTTGACGCAGATGCCCGCGGCGTCGGCCGTCACGTTCGGGCGCGCCTCGTAGATGATGCCGACGACGCCGAACGGCACGCGCACCTGGCGGACCGTTACGCCGTTGGGGAGGCGCCAGCCGCGCACCACGTCGCCGACGGGGTCCGGCAGCGAGGCGAGGTCGCGCAGCCCCTGAACCATGCCCGCGACGCGCGAGGGGTTCAGCGCCAAGCGATCGACGATGGACTCCTCGGTGCCCGCCTCGCGCGCGGCGGCGACGTCGACCGCGTTGGCCTCCAGCAGCTCCGGCTCCGCGGCGGCGAGCGCGTCGGCCATGGCATGCAGCGCCTTGTCCTTCGCGGCCCGGGTCAGCGTGACCATCTCGACGGAGGCCGCGCGCGCCGCGGCTGCTTGGCTCAGGAACTCCATGGCCGGGCAGTCTACCCGTCAACCGAATGGATAGTGTGGTGGCGTGACGGACGCGGCGGGCGGAAGACGTGGGCAGTTGAAGGCCTCCGGGCTGCGCCCGGGGTGGACGACGGGTGCCTGCGCCACCGCGGCGGCGACCGCCGCCTGGGAGGCCCTGCACACCGGCGAGTTCCCCGACCCCGTCCAGATCGTGCTACCCAAGGGGCACGAGCCCGCGTTCGCGCTGACCCAGGAGGAGCTGGGCGACGGCGTCGCGATGGCCGCGGTGCAGAAGGACGCCGGCGACGACCCCGATGTCACGCACGGCGCGGTGATCCGGGCGCGGGTCCGGCGCGGGGAACCCGGCTCCGGGCTGGTGTTCCGCGGCGGGCCCGGCGTCGGCCGGGTCACGCTGCCCGGGCTGCCGCTGGCCGTCGGCGAGCCCGCGATCAACCCGGGCCCGCGCGGCTACCTCGCCGAGAACTTGGCCCGCGCCTCCGAGCGCCTCGGCGTCGCGGCGGACGCGGTCGTCGAGATCTCGGTCGACGGCGGGGAGGAGCTGGCCCGGCGCACGTGGAACCCGCGGATCGGGATCGTGGGCGGCATCTCCATCCTCGGCACCACGGGGGTCGTGGTCCCCTACTCGTGCTCCGCGTGGATCGACTCGATCCGCCGCGGCGTCGACGTGGCCCGCGCCGCCGGGCTGACGCACCTGGCCGGGTGCACGGGATCGACGTCCGAGCGGGTCGCCATGGAGCTGTTCGGCCTCCCCGAGCTGGCTCTGCTGGACATGGGCGACTTCGTCGGCGCCGTGCTGAAGTACGTGTCGCGCCACCCCGTCGAGCGGCTCACCCTCGTCGGCGGCTTCGCGAAGCTGAGCAAGCTCGCGGCGGGCCACCTCGACCTGCACTCGCACCGCACCGCCGTCGACCCGGCGCACCTGGCCCGGCTCGCGGTGTCGGCGGGCGCCTCCCCCGAGCTGGCGGCCGAGGTCCGGGCGGCGAACACCGCCATGGGCGCGCTCCAGGCGTGCCACGCCGCGGGCGTCCACCTGGGCGACGCCGTCGCCGCGGCCGCCCGCGCCGAGGCCGAAAAGGTGCTCCGCGGCGCCCCGGTCAGCGTCGACGTCGTGTGCATCGACCGCGCGGGCGCCGTCGTCGGGTCCGCCCGCTGAGAAAAAACTACATTCAGTAGTATCAACCCATGAGCCTTCATCCTGGCGTCCACCCCGGCCACCCGGGCGGGCACCCCGGCGAGACCGACCACCCGCACCTGGCCCGCAAGGGCGTGGTGCGCACGCTGCACCACGACCCGGGCGAGCGCCCGCACGTGCTCGTGTGGGAGGTCACGCGGGCGTGCCAGCTCGCGTGTCGGCACTGCCGCGCGGACGCGTTCACCAGGGCCGACCCGCGCCAGCTCACCACGGAACAGGGCAAGGCGCTGCTCGACGACTTCGCCTCCTACGGCACGCCCCGGCCCATCGTGATCCTGTCGGGCGGCGACGCGTTCGAGCGCGACGACCTGGAGGAGCTGATCGCCTACGGCACCTCGATCGGGCTGCCGATGGCGCTGTCGCCGTCGGTGACGCCGCTGCTGACCGACGAGCGGCTCGCGTCCGTCCGCGAGGCGGGCGTGAAGGCGTTCTCCATCTCGCTCGACGGCGCCACCGCCGAGACGCACGACTCGTTCCGCGGGATCGACGGCACCTTCGCCGACTCCATGGAGGCGGCGAAGCTCGTAGTCAAGCACGGTTTCCGGTTCCAGGTGAACACCACCATCTGCCGCAACAACCTGCGCGAGCTGCCCCAGATCCTGGCCACCGTGAAATCGATGGGGGCATGGATGTGGTACCTCCTCTTCCTCGTGCCGATGGGCCGCGGCTCAAACCTGGAGCCGCTGACACCCGACGAGATGGAGGACGTCCTGCACTGGCTGCACGACGTCTCGGACCGGATCGCCGTGAAGGTGACCGAGGCGCCGAACTACCGCCGCGTCGCCATCCAGCGCGACGACGCCCGGGCCGCAGGCAGGCCCATGCCCGCGACGGGCGAGCTGCACGCCTGGCTGATGGCCGAGACCGACCGCTTGCTCGGCGAGGTCACCGAGCGCCGCCCGCCCCGCCCGCCGATCGGCGTGAACTCCGGGCGCGGGTTCGCATTCGTCGACCACATCGGCGACGTCTACCCTTCGGGCTTCCTGCCGTACAAGTGCGGCTCGGTGAAGGAGCGGCCGTTCCCCGAGATCTACGCCGAGGCGCCGATGATGAAGGCCCTTCGCGACCCGTCGAGCTACTCGGGCAAGTGCGGCGTGTGCGAGTTCAACTGGATCTGCGGGGGCTCCCGCGCCCGCGCCCACGCCATGCTCGGCGACCCGCTGGCCAGCGACCCGACCTGCATCTGGCAGCCGCCAGCCGCCTCGTCGTAGGGGACTCCGCGGAGGGGTTTGGCATACTTCGGCCATGTCCGTGTCGAAGCTGTCGACCAGCAGCCAGAACTACCTCAAGGCCGTCTGGAGCCTCGGCGAGTGGTCGGACGCGCCCGTCACCGCCTCGACGCTGGCCGCTCGGGTCGGCGTCAGGCTCTCCACGGCGTCCGACGCGATCCGCAAGCTCACCGACCAGGGGCTCCTCGAACACACCCCCTACGGCGCCGTCGCGCTGACGGCGGACGGCCGCGCGCACGCCGTCGCGATGGTGCGCAGGCACCGGCTGATCGAGACGTTCCTCGTCGAGGTGCTCGGCTACCGCTGGGACCAGGTGCACGACGAGGCCGAGCACCTGGAGCACGCGGTGTCAGACTTCATGGTCGACCGGATCGACGAGCACCTCGGACACCCCGTCCGCGATCCCCACGGGGACCCGATCCCCGCCCGGGACGGACAGGTCGCCCGGCCGGACGCCGTCCCGCTGGCTGAGGTGCCGCCGGAGTCGCGGGTGCGGGTCGAGCGGATCTCGGACTCCGACCCGGACCTGCTGCAGTTCTTCGCCGACCGCGGGATCGGCGTCGGCACCGTGCTGCGGACCCGGGCGGGAGCGCCCTACTCCGACTCGATCGGCGTCCTCGTCGGCGACGACGCCCTGGCCCTCGGGCGGACCGCCGCGGCGTCGGTGTGGGTGTCGCGGCCCCGCTCAACCAGCGTGTAGGCGCCTCCCGATCAGCCCGTGACGCGGGCCGAACAGGTACACCAGCGCGAAGGCGGCGCCCTGGACGACGACGACCAGCCCGCCCGGTGACGCGTCCATCCAGTAGCTCAGGTAGATGCCGAGCACCGAGGAGAGCGCCGACATGACCGGAGCGATCACGAGCATCCGGCCGAACCGGTCGGTGAGCAGGTAGGCGGTCGCGCCCGGGATGATCAGCATCGCGACGACGAGGATGACGCCGACGACCTGCAGCGCGACCACCGCGGTCAGCGCGAGCAGGCCGAGCAGCAGCGCGCCGAGGAGCCTCGGGGACAGCCCGATCGCGTGGGCGTGGGTCGGGTCGAAGGCGTAGAGCGTGAGGTCGCGGCGCTTGACGATCAGGACCACGAGGGCGACGGCCGCGAGGACGCCGATCTGGACCAGGTCCGCGTCGGAGACGCCGAGGATGTTGCCGAAGACGATGTGGTTCAGGTCGGTCTGGCTCGGCGTGACCGAGATGAGCACCAGGCCCAGCGCGAAGAGGGTGGTGAACACGATGCCGATGGCGGCGTCCTCCTTCACCCTGCTGGTGTCCCGGATCGCGCCGATGAGGGCGACGGCGAGGAGCCCGAACACGAGCGCGCCGAGCGCGAACGGGGCGCCGAGGACGTAGGCGATCACCACGCCCGGGAGCACCGCGTGCGAGACGGCGTCGCCCATGAGCGACCAGCCGACGAGCACCAGCCAGCAGGACAGGAGCGCGCAGACGACGGCGGCGACCACCGTCGTCGCGAGCGCTCGGACCATGAACTCGTACTGGAGCGGGGCGAGGAGCGGGTCGAGGAAGCTCATGCCGCGCCGTCCTGGTCGAGGACGTCGAGGCCGAAGGCGCGGGCGAGGTGCTCCGGCCGAAGCGCGTCGGCGACCGAGCCCTGGAAGAGCACGCGGCGCAGCAGCAGGACGGCCTCGTCGGCCAGCCGAGGAAGCGCGTGCAGGTCATGGGTGGAGACCAGCACGGTCGCGCCGTCGTCGGCCAGCTCGCGCAGCAGCCGGACGATGGTGGCCTCGCTCCGCTTGTCGACGCCGGCGAAGGGCTCGTCGAGGAGCAGCGTCCGCGCCCCCTGGGCGATGCCGCGCGCCACGAACGCGCGCTTGCGCTGGCCGCCGGAGAGCTGCCCGATCTGCCGGTCGGCGAGGTCGGCCAGCTCGACGCGGTCGAGCGCCTCGGCGACGGCCGCCCGGTCCGCGGGACGCGGGCGCCGGGTGGGCCCGAGGTGCCCGTAGCGGCCCATCATGACGACGTCGCGCACCGAGACGGGGAAGGACCAGTCGACGTCGCCGCTCTGCGGCACGTAGCCGATCGCGCCCCGCCTGCGAGCGACGGCGGGGTCGGCGCCGTCGATCAGGACGGCCCCGCGGTCGGGCCGGATCATGCCCATGATGGCCTTGAACAGCGTGGACTTGCCCGAGCCGTTCATGCCGATCAGGCCCGTCACCCTGCCCGCGGCCACGTCGAGGCTCACGCCGTCGAGCGCGACGATCTCGCCGTAGCTGACGACGACGTCGCTCACGCGGATCGGCGCGGTCACGAGGGGCGTCCGGTCAGCGCGGCGACGATGGTGTCGGCGTCGTGGCGGATCAGGTCGAGGTAGGTCGGGACGGGGCCGTCGGCCTCGGACAGCGAGTCGACGTAGAGCGTGCCGCCGAAGACCGCGCCGGTGGCGTCGACCACCCGCCGCATCGGCTTGTCGGAGACGGTCGACTCGCAGAACACCGCGGGCACGTCGTTGGCCTTGACGAAGTCGATCGTCGCGGCGATCTGCTGCGGCGTCGCCTGCTGCTCGGCGTTGACGGGCCAGATGTAGCGCTCGGCCAGGCCCGCGTCGCGCGCGAGATAGGAGAACGCGCCCTCGCAGGTCACCAGCGCGCGCTGGCCCTCCGGCAGCGTGGACAGCTCGGCGACCAGCTCGTCCTGGATCCCCTGCAGCTGGGCCTTGTACGCCGCGCCGTTGGCCGCGAAGTCGTCGGCGTGGGCGGGGTCGAGGTCGCCGAACGCGGTCACCATGTTGTCGACATAGGTCTGCACGTTGGCCGGGCTCATCCACGCGTGCGGGTTCGGCTTCCCGGCGTAGGCGTCCTCGGCGATGTCGATGGGGGCGACGCCGTCGGAGACGACGACGTGCGGCACGTCCGCGGACCCGACGAACTGCGCGAACCACGCCTCGAGGTTCAGCCCGTTGTCCAGGATGAGGTCGGCGTCGGCCGCCCTCGCGACGTCCCCCGGGGTCGGCTCGTAGCCGTGGATCTCCGCGCCCGCCTTCGTGATCGAGGCGACCTGGAGGTGCTCCCCCGCGACGTTCTCGGCGATGTCGGCCAGCACCGTGAACGTGGTCAGCACCACCGGCCTCCCGTCCGACGGCGCGGCCGCGCCGGGCTGCGAGCACCCGGCGAGCGCCAGCGCCACGACCGCCATCGTCGTCAACCCCCAGCGCGCACCCGCGATCATCGCGCCGCCTCTCACCCGTGATCCGGCAAGTTCGTCTTACCGAACATTGGTGATTGTACGCCCGAAGAATCGGAGTCGGTGGGTGGGGTCGCGCACTCAGGCTTGGGCGTTGACCTCGTAGGAGGTGTTCGTCGCCTCGAAGAAGTTGACCAGCTCGAACGTGTCGTTGGCCGCGGCCATCCACTTGGCGGGGTTCGCGACGTTGAACTCGGGCTCGAAGCCCAGCTCCTCCAGGCGGCGGTCGGTCAGGTAGCGCACGTAGTCGTTGACCACCTGCGCGTTCAGGCCGAGGATGCCGGTGGGCAGCAGGTCGCGGTTGTACGCCTCCTCCATCGTCACGCCGTCGAGGATCATCTGGCGGATCTCCGCCGCGAACTGCTCGGTGGCGACCTCCGGGTTCTCCTCCAGCACCGTGAGGATCAGGTTGATGCCGAACTTCAGGTGCAGCGACTCGTCGCGGACGATCCAGTCGATCAGCGAGCCAAAGTTGCGCAGCAGGTTCCGCTGCCGGAACGACAGCGCCACCATGAAGCCCGAGTAGAACCAGATGCCCTCGAGGATCACGTTGTAGGCCACCAGGTTGCGGACGAAGTCCTGCTTGCCCTCCACCGTCGCGATGTCCAGCGTGTCCTCGGTCATCCGCCGGATGTAGCGGACCTCGAACTCCTCCTTGGCCGCCATCGACGGCACGCTCACGTGCGACTCGTAGGCCTGCTCCCGGTCGATCGGGAACGTCTCCAGCACGTACTCGAACGCCATGCAGTGGTTGGCCTCCTCCCACATCTGCTTGGCCAGGTACAGGTGGCACTCGGCGGCGTTGACGTAGGGGTAGACGCCGAACGCGAGCGCCTTGTTGACCAGCAGCTCGTTCGGGTTGAAGTAGCTCATCAGGTACGTGAGCGCGTGGCGCTCGTCGTCGGTCATGCGGGCGAAGTCGGCGAGGTCCTCGCCGAGCTGGATCTCGTTCGGGAACCACGTGTTCGCGACGGCCTGGTCGTACAGGTCCATCGCCCATCGGTACGTGACGGGTTTGAGCAGCAGTCCCTCTTGGATGCCGGTGCCGAGGATCGATGTCATCTTCTCCACCTCCTTACTGGCAGGACTCGCACTGGAGCCGCTCCTGCGGGTCGACCGGGCAGGCGGCGCCGTCCACGACGTCGACCTCCAGCTCGATCGAGACCGACGGCGTGGGCGCCGGCGCGACGGCGGTCGCCGCGGGGCGAGCCCCGAAGCCGCGGCGGGGGCCGCCGCCCGCGCCGGCGATCTCGGCGGCCTTGTTGACCTTCACCGTGCTCTGCTCGGCCTGGTGGCGCGGCATCATGTGCAGGTAGTAGGTGGTCTTGACGCCCATCCGCCAGGCGAGCTGGTACAGGTCGACCATCGCCCCGACGGAGCGGTCCGCGAGGTAGATGTTGCGGCTGATCGCCTGGTCGATCCACTTCTGCGCCCGCGCGGCCACGTGCAGGTACGCCGTCGGGTCCACCTGGAAGCTGGTGCGGTAGGTGTCCTTCAGCCACTGCGGCACGCCGTCGACCTTGCTCAGGTCGCCCTGGAAGCGCAGCAGGTCGTCGCGCACCCGCTCCCAGAGGCCGAGCCCCTTCAGGTCGGCGACCAGGTTGCGGTTGATCTCCAGGAACTTGCCCGACGACGTCGTGCGGCTGAAGATCTGGCTGAACTGCGGGTCGAGGCCGGGCGTGGTGCCGGCGACCAGCCCGATCGACGCCGTCGGCGCGATGGCCATGAGCGTCGCGTTGCGGACGCCGCCGCGGACGCGGGCGCGCAGGCGGTCCCAGTCGAGCCGGGCCGTGCGGTCCACGTCGACGGGCACGCCGCGGTCGCGCTCCAGCTCGTCGAGGGTGTCGATCGGCACGAGGCCCCTCGACCAGCGCGAGCCGACGAAGTTGGCGTAGGGGCCGCGCTCGCGGGACAGGTCACAGGACGCGTCGATGGCGTGCCAGCTGATGAACTCGACCACCTCGTCGATCACGTCCCACGCCTCGGGCGAGTCGTAGGCCAGGCCGAGGCGCTCGATGACGTCGGAGAAGCCCATCACGCCCAGGCCGACGGCGCGGTTCTCGCGGTTGGCGTGCTCGGCCTCGGGCACCGACGACGCGGTGATGTCGACGAGGTTGTCCAGCTGGCGCACGGCGGTGCGGACCGAGCGGGCCATAAGGTCCCAGTCGAACCGCGCGCCGCGTCCGGCCCCGACGAGGTGCCGCGCCAGGTTGATCGAGGCGAGGTTGCAGACGGCGACGTTGTCGGCGTCCTGCGGGAGGCAGACCTCGGTGCAGAGGTTGGACAGGTGGATGGTGCCCGTGTTGTTGTTCAGGGCGCGCGTGTTGATGGTGTCCTTCCACGTCAGCCACGGGTGCGAGGTGGTCTGGAGCGTGACGAGGATGGCCTTCCACTGCTCGCGGGCGCGCACCTTCTTGAACCGCCGCAGCTCGCCGGACTCGGCCATGGCGGCGTACTCGGCGTAGCGGCGCGAGAAGGCCGCGCCGTACAGCTCGACGAGGTCGGCCGTGTCGAGGGGGTCGAACAGGTACCAGTCGTCGTCGCCGGCTACGCGCTTCATGAACTCGTCGCTGATCCACACCGCGGTGTTGGCGGTGCGGACGCGGCGGTAGGGGTCGCCGGAGTTCTGCTTCAGGTCCAGGAACTGGGCGAAGTCGAGGTGCCAGTTCTCCATGTAGAAGCACAGCGCGCCGAACTTCTTGCCGCCGCGGGAGACGGCGCGCAGCGTCGAGTCGATGGTGTGCATGAACGGGATGGGGCCGGTCGAGGTGGTGTTGTTGGACCGGATCGGCGAGCCCTCCGAGCGCAGCTTGGTCACCGACAGGCCGATGCCGCCGGTGCCCTTCGTCAGCCACATCACGTCGCGGACGGACTTGGCGATGTGCTCGATCTCGTCGTCCATCTGCATCACGAAGCAGTTCGACAGCTGCGCGTAGCGGGTGCCCGCGTTGACGAGCGTGGAGCCCGCCGCGAGGTACAGCAGCCGGCTCATCGCCTCGTACAGCTCCAGCGCGACGGCGGTGGGATCGGCCTCATTGAGGGAGAGGCCCATGGCCACCCGCATCCAGAAGAACTGGGGCACCTCGACGGGGCGGCGCGCCTCGTCGGTGAGCATGTAGCGGTTGCGCATGGTCTGGACGCCGATGAAGCGCAGGAGGTCGTCGCGCTCGGGGGCGAGCGCCGCGGCGAGCCGTTCGAGGTCGAAGGACGTGGCCAGCTCGGGCGCGAGCAGCCCGGCGCGCACCGCGCGCTCGACGTAGCCAGGGAAGTGCAGGGCGTGCAGCTGCCGGATGGTCTCGGGCGCGCCGTCGCCGAACAGGTCGTGGGTGTCGCCGAAGACCTGCTTGTACAGCTTCTTGGTGAGCAGCCGCGCGGCGATGGTGTCGTAGGCCGGGTCGTCCTTGACGTTGGCGAGCGCGACGTGGATGACCGCGTCGTCGAGCTGGTCGGTGCCGATCCTGTCGAATAGCGTGATCTCGACCTCGGACTGCAGCTGCACCGCGCGGGTGAGCTCGTCGTCGAGGCCGCGGGCCGCGTCGGCGATGGACGCGGCGACCTCGGCGCCGTCGTAGTCGACCAGGGATCCGTCGCGCTTCTGCACGCGAATGGAAACGGTATTCATTGTTGTCTTCCCTCGAAGCACTGTTTCGTGGCAGGTCTTCGGACTCGCGAGCGCGCCTCTCGGCACCTACTGGCCGTCGCTTCCCAGGAGCTCTTCTCCCAGTGCTGATGACGGCGGTCGTTCTCGCATACCGCTGCGGGGCAGCTCCGGATTCTCACCGGATTCCCTCTTAGCCGCCCACCGGGATGGCGGGCGGAACCACGTGCTTCGGGAACTATATGTGGAGACCAGAGAGATCGTCAACCACTACATGTGGAATTAGGGAAGTACGAGGCCCGCGACGTCGCCGATCACGACGATGGCAGGCGGGCGGACGTTGTTCGCCTGGGATACCGCAGCGATGTCAGCGAGGGTGGCGGTCCAGGAGCGCTGCGTCTCCGTCGAGCCGTCGGCGACGATGGCCGCGGGGGTCGTGGGGGGGAGGCCGCCGTCGATGAGGGCCGCGGTGATCTCCGGCAGGCACTTCACGGCCATGAGGAGCACGAGCGTCGTGCTGGTGGCGGCGAGGGCCTTCCAGTCGAGTTGGCTGCGCGGGTCCCCCGGCGGGACGTGACCGGAGACGACGGTGAAGCCCTGCGACAGCGTGCGGTGCGTGACCGGGATGCCGGCCAGGGCAGGCACGGCGACGGCCGAGGTGACGCCGGGGATGACGCGGACGGGGACGCCGGCCTCGGCGCACGCCTGCCACTCCTCTCCCCCACGGCCGAAGACGAAGCTGTCACCGCCCTTCAGCCGCACGACGCGCAGGCCCCTCTTCGCCCGGTCGATCAGGATGGCGTTGATCTCCTCCTGCGGCGTGAACGCGCCGCGCGGGATCTTGCCGACGTTGACCAGCTCCGCGGCAGGGTTGACCTCGTCCAGCGAGCTGACCGGCCCGAGGCGGTCGTGGACGACGACGTCGGCCTGCTGGACGGCACGCAGGCCCGCGACGGTGAGCAGGTCCGGATCGCCCGGGCCGCCGCCGACCAGGACGACCTCGCCGGGAGTCAGTTCTTGCTGCATTGCTGATCCTTGATGTCCAGGAGGGCCGCGACGAGCCCTGCGTGGTGGTCGGAGGTGCGGGCCGCGAGGCGCAGCCAGGTGGGGCCGAGGCCGGGGAACGACTCCCCGCGACGAACAGCGTAGCCGCGCGCGGCCAAGGGCTCGCGGAGGGATCCGGGAGCGATGCCCGCGGTTTCCACGAGGACGAACGGGGCCGCACCGCCGACGGGGTCGAGGCCGGCGGCACGGAGGCGGCCGGCCAGGTCCTCGCGGGCCGCGGCGCCGTCGGCGGCGAGGCGTTCCGCCTCGCCACGGCGTTCGGGGGAAAGGCACGCGACGGTGGCCGCGATGGCGGGCGTGGACACCGACCACGGCGGCTGCTGAGCCTGGAGCCGGGCGATCAGGGTCGGGTCGCCGACGACGTACCCCGCCCGGATGCCGGCGATCGCCCAGGTCTTGGTGAGGGAGCGCAGCGCGAGCCGGCCCGGCATCTCGGGTGCGATCAGCGTCTCGGGCTCGCCGGGGACGGCGTCGAGGAAGGCCTCGTCGACGACCAGCGTGCCGGCTCGAAGGGCGAGGAGCGCCTCGCGCGGGTGGAGGACCGCGGTCGGGTTGGTGGGGTTGCCGACGACGGCGAGGTCGGCGGCGGGGACCGCGGCGCGGTCGAGGCTGAAGCCGTCGTCCGGCCTCAGGATGTGCCGCTGCGGGCGCCGTCCCGCGGCGAGGAGGGCGGCCTCGGGCTCGGTGAACTGCGGGTGGAGGATCAGCGCCTCGCCCGGGATGGCGCGCGCGATCAGCGTGAACGCCTCCGCGGCGCCGGCAACCGGGAGCACCATGTCCTCGGGCACCCCGTGGTGCGCGGCGATCGCGGCGCGCGCCGGCGCGGGATCCGGGTAGGAGGCCCAGTCGGCGTCGCGAGTGATCGCCTCGACCAGCCACCCGGGCGTCCACGGTTGGCGCACGTTGACCGCGAAGTCCACCAGCCCGGGCGCGAGGTCGCTGTCCCCGTGGTGGTTCAGGTCGAGCCCACGCTCCGCGTACTCGCGCACCGCGTCGGCGAAACGCCTTGCCAGGTGCGGGTTACCAGCCCAGTGGACGTGCAGGTAGGACGCGTGCAGCGTCGGGGTGGCCACGCCGTCGCGACGGCCGTCAAGCAGCCAGGCGGCGGTCTCGCCGGGATCGGCGGCGGTGCGGTGAAACTCGTGGCCGGTGATCGTCTCCCCGACCCTGCCGAGGAGGGAGTCGGCCTCGGCGGTCGCCTCGCGGTAGCCCATGGTGAGCCGCGCCGTCATCGCCGAGGTGCCCGCCAGCGCGCCGACCATCGGCTCCCCGTCGAGTTCCTGGCACA
>Ga0116181_1002020_pt1 | contig 16929 bp, 18 predicted proteins | sample AD_UKC075_MetaG_FD_89752 | JGI IMG/M metagenome (GOLD analysis project Ga0116181, IMG submission 89752) | Active sludge microbial communities of municipal wastewater-treating anaerobic digesters from USA - AD_UKC075_MetaG | ecosystem: Engineered > Bioreactor > Anaerobic > Digestate | place: USA...
CCTCCTCCGCCACCTCCACCTCCAGTACCTCCTCCCGCTCCTCCGCTACCACCTCCCCGGGTTCCTCCTCCGCCACCTCCGCCGCCTCCTCCAATTGGGCCCCCTGGCGGCCCCAAAACGCTGGGGTTAATTTGAACTTGCGCCCTTTTCTTAAGAGAAAAGCGCTCCCTTGCGAACTCGGCCTCTGAGTCTCTTTCCGAGCTAGCAGGGTCTTCTTCAGATTCAACAACTTCTACGCTATTAGAAAAAACGAGATGCTTTGGCGGCTTAATAGAGGATTTAGGATTTTCGCGCTTAAGGGCTTCTTGCCTAGTTTCTTTTCGACGAAGAATACTAGGCACAGAGCCAAAAGTAGGCTGAGAATCGGCCTTCATGGTTTTAAAGATGTTATTAATATCCTGCTGAGTGAGAACAGTACCGCCAGATTTAATCCATTTATGAACAGATCTATAAGCCCCGCCAGAGAGGGGGAAGAGCTCGATAGCTTCAAAGGCCTGCGCTCGGCGGGCAGAGGCTTGCTTCTCTAAATCTTTGCCATAGTAGTAATGCTGCTTAAGGGAGTTAAGAAGAATAGCCTTATCATTAATCTCCTGCATAAGCTTACTGCATTCATGGAGGGAGCGATAAGGCTCTCTAGATGCGTCGTAAGTGTAGATAGGATGATTAATTGAGGCGCGCTTGGTAGAGTAATAAGGTTTAAGGGATTGAAGGAGTTTATAGGCCAATTTATCAGTAACTCGGAGATTGGCCTCTAGGACATCATCGGGAACTTGGGATGTTTGGAGAAGAGGGATAAGTTGAGCTTTTTTAGTGTAAAATTCTGCACAAAGCGCCGTAAAGGCGTCAGCAGCTTTTTTGCATAAATCTTGAAGTCGGAGCTGCTCCTTAGAAGATTTCTTAGTAATAGCATGAAGATTGTAAACTATTTTATCTCGCCGTAAAGAGTCGATTTCGGAGTCAATAAGATTTCGGAGGCGAGAGGGGATAGGCGTAGCAAATTTGGGGGGAGAGAAATAGCCGGGCCAGATATTCATAGAGGCGGACTTCTCGCTAAAGGACTCTAGGCCAAGGGGATCATTAGCTACTTTAGTGAGGGCGGGGGCTAGTTCATCGAAGTGCAGGACGGGAATATCTGCGGCGCGCTGAGAGGCGAGCTTGGTATTACGGAAATGCTCATTAAAGTTAGTAATATTCCAACCACGAACGATGAGCTTTGTTTGCTCAGGAGTAAGATTATACTTTTTAGCAGCTTTAAGAAAGGATGTTTTGGGATCTACGCCAGAGGCGATATCCCGTTCAGCCTGAGAAGCGGCTTTTGCGAGTAACTCGACGGTAGTTTCTTTTATGTGTTTTCTTTGAAGATTAGGCTTTTTAGCACTCATCTCTGTTATAAACCTGCTCTGTTAGGGCTTTAGATTGGGAAATGTCTTTTTGTACTGAAGTAGGATCGTCTCGGAGTTTAAGATTCCATTGTACGAGCTTAAGTAATTCCTGAGTTACATCAGAAGTCTCGGAGGAAGTAGCAGATTTATTCGCTGATTCTTTAAGGGCTTTATAGAGAGTTGCTAGTTCAGAAGCGTAGAGGTCAGTATTGGAGCTAGTAAGGGCGTAAATGCGTTCGGCAATGTTATGAGAGGCAAGGGTTAAAAGTTCCTTGGTTGTGGCTTCTGTAGGTTTGCCGTCAGAATAAGTAAAGAGGTTAGGAGCAGTTCTATAGCAGCAATATTTGGCAGCTTCTAGACCTCCAAAGTAAGAGAGAAAGCGGGCGCGATTGGAATGAACAGTAAGATCAAAGTTGCCGTCTTGGAAGATGGCAAAATTAAGGATATAAGAGAGGGAGTCAATCCGATCTAGGATATCAAAGTAAAGAGCAAGATAATATTGATATCCTTGAGAGCTAATATTAAAATTAGCAACAATATATTCAACAGGGGCCTTGGCGAGGGTGAAGCATTGGAGATTAAGAGCGAGGTTAGGATTTAAAAGATTCTCTCCAATGGCAATGGCTTCGCTAAGGGCGCGGTCCTTTTCCCAGAAGCGATGAAAGGTTGTAAGAAGAAGATCAGGGTTGGTGTTAGCTTGCTGCTTGGCGAGTTCGTATTTATAATAGCGCTTAGCGATGGCGTCAAGGCGGAGTCCTTTGAGCGAACCTCTCCCGATAGCGTATTGCACTAACCGCACCCGCCAATCAGGAAGGCGAGTAGGGGAATTCGGATGCAGCGAGTGCAACGCTTCAAGCTTATCTTTTGTGTATTTGAAGTTCGCAAATTCCTTGTTCATTTGAAGTTTGCAAGTTCCTTGTTCATGTGACTGCTCCCACGATTAAAGTCGTGGGCTTCTAGGGATTGATACCCAGGGATTGCAGTCCCAATCCCAAAATGTTTATCGCAGTATTAAAGAATTAACTAATCATTCGTCGCAAGAACAACCGCTAAATCAAAGGAAACAGCAGCACCTTGGGCACTATCAAGCCAAACGCGAATATAAAGCTTCTTATCGGGAAGTACAAAAGGAACGCCGTGATCACTACTAAAACTAGCAGTATTTCCAGCTGTGGCGGTTACAGTATTAATAATCCTGCTTAAATCGGGATGGGGAGTCGTAGGGGCAGTAGGATCGAAATCTAAAAGATCAATATTAAAGGCGACACTCGCACCTGCCGTCTGCTGCCCTACAACCTTATGAACAAGCCCCATCGGCGGAACATTGGTAACAGTAACAACCTTAGCCGTAGAACCAGCAGGAATCGTAATCTGATTATTAAATAAGGTATAATAGCGAAGTTTATAAAATGCACGCATAAAGGCTTCCTCAAATCAATCCAAGTCAACGTCGGTTTCTATGCCTTCAAGACCTCGAACATAAGGCTCAATCTTGTCTTGAACGAGGTCCATAATACATTCACCAAGCTGCTCAAAATTAGTGCGAACTTCGTCAACAATTCGGTTATAGTCATCATTTCCGTAAGATTCTTTGAGTTTGTCCTTATGCCGATAAAGGACAAATAGCACTCTTCCTAAACCATCAAGGCCTTTCAAAATCTGAGGCACCAAAGAATCAACGACATCAGCACTCCGAGTACTATGAATCAAGCTAACAAGTAAGCCAAGATCAAAAACATCCCCTTCATTGGCCTGAGAAAGGCGATTGAGCGTGTTAAAGACCTTCTCAGGAGGGGGTTGCATAATGTTAACAAGCGGTTGCGGTCGCTTAAGGCCAGGAATCCAGCGCTCGGTTTCAAAGGGCACCTCCGCCGAATACCCAGGAGCAAATTCAACCCTAACATCCCCACTCATGTCAACAACAGGCTGCTCAGATTGAAGAAGATAATGGGGAAGACCCTTGTCGGCGCGTTTGATGAAATAGCGCGCTTGCTTGTGCATTTGGGTCTCCCGAAGAATGCGAAGGCCGTCCTTTACAGAAACGCCATAATTAAGAATGAGGTGCTTAAGCGCAGCAGCCTTCTCAAATGCTTTCTTGTTAATAATGAACTGCCCGTGATCAAAGTAAACTTTAACATAATCCGCGGTTTTGTTCATCCAGTGGAAAATGAGCTCAGGAGTTGCATAGAGGTCCGGAGACTCATGGCCATAGTTCGCTTGAATAGCATCCTTGGGAACAAATAACAGAGTTCGATCGCCTTCCTTCTTGCGGAGGACGCGATTCCACTCCGACGGAATAATAACAACATCCAACCAGCAAATATAAGTATGCCAGTTGCTTGGATCGATGATTAATTTCAAATTATCGGAGCTAGGATTAATTTTATTGGATCTAATGTTCTCCGAAAGTTCATCGAAGTTAACCTTCGGAAGCCGCTCTAAGAATGCCCGAAACTCAGCTTCGGGATGCTCCTCGAGATAATAAAGATTGGCATTGTAGCGATAGAATTTGTTCTTAAATCCGGCAGTGATGTCTCTGATTAACCAGTTCCCTTGATACTGCGGGAAAGGCTCCTTAGAAAAGCTGGTAACAATACGAGGTTCATCAGCAGCAGGAAGAACAAGGAGCTTCCGCTCTTTAAGGTTTGTATCCAAAACAGTATAAAGGCCCGGCTTGCCAACAATGCCTAGCTTCTGATCCATCAGCGCCGGAACAACCTTAGATTTCTCAGATTCATCCCTGGCATCTTTAACATAGAAGCCGGTCTTCTTGAGGATGTCAACTTCTTTGATTGTTAGATCGAAAGTATCATCAAAAGGACCGTAGAAGCGGACTTTGGCGGCCTTCTCTTGCTGCTCAACAGGAATGGCAACTTTCGGGATATTCTGCTCAGAAACCGAAAGGACGGCAGCTTTGGCCGTCTTTACCATCTCCCGCAGTTTATCTTTGCCATAAACTTGAGCGCATTTTTCAACAAGGAAAGGATATTTATCTAAAAGGGAAATAAAGGCGCCAGCGCAGCCAGGATCTTTGAGGATTTTTGGAACAATCTTCTTATAGGCCCGTTTTGTTTGGGCAGCCTTTAACCATTGGGCTGTTTTGAAGGCCATCGGGCGCCGCAAGGGAAGGAGATTAGGCGCAGAAGAAAAGTCTGCAAAGTCTTTGAGGTCTGAGGACTCCCCAAAATCGGCTGTATTCTGCTGCTTTAAGTAGGTAATCCAGCGGGGACTTGTAGGAACAAAAATATTTGTTTTGGGAAGATAAAAGAGTTCGTATCCGGTTACTTTACCGTTATCATAAAAGAAGGGAACAAATGCCAGCGTTCGTAAGCGGAAGGCCCTAACTCCGAAGGCTTTGGAGTTATCCTTGGTTTTGTCGATTAGCTGAAAACCTAGATCGTACTTCTCGATTCCGGGAAGATGCTCGGAAACAAGCGCGTCCGTTAGTTTGTAAAAGTTAGCTTCAAAGGAAGCCTTGGCGTCGTCGGCTGCCCGCTTAATAGTCGGGTAGAGCCGTTGCCGCCTCATGCGTTCAAGAATTTTTACACTGGATTCTGACATCGGCGTTCTTAATAGGAATCAGCGAAAGGGTTGCAATACTTCTTCTGGCCACTTTTTGCCAAACTGCACGCCTTCTGCAAGAGCTGGAACAAAACTGGTTGTTCTATACTTCTCTGTTACGCCCCCGTAAGCTGCCGATTCCAGAAGGGTCCGCTTCTGGTAACTCCCCAAGAACTTCGCCATCCAAGAAGGATCATATTGAAGAATCGTTCTGGCAGCAGCGGCAATCGGCGTAAACGGGGGAGGTTCTGGATGTACAACAATCCTATTAATATTATAATTTGCTAATTGCTTGGCTATTGAGCGGGTAATCCTAGTACCAATGGTATAATGTAAAACCGGGGCCTCTAAATATTGCCCAATCGCCATACTGGGATCAACGGCTTTCGAACCCTCCCGCGGCCTCCAGAAATGTTCTAAGGTATCGTATTTAACAACATCCCCAGGAACATTTCCATCATGAAATTTATCAAATTGAACGTAATTAAAGAGGGCTTTAGCAATAATTTCTGTATTGATGCGATGCGCTGCTAGGCCGCCTCCACGTAGAACATCCAAAAGCGTTTCTGCAAAGACGCGCCTAGCTTCTCCAATGCCCTTATATTTAAGAAGCATTTCTGGATTGGGAAGGCCGCCACTTAAAACATCGCCAGCTTCTACATAAGCGCCAGGTTTAATAAAGACTTCTACGCCAGGAGGTATATAATGCTGGACGCCCTTGATAGAGACATAATAACCACCAGCAGGGGCAGGTTTAATACTTTCCACGCGCCCTTCAACAGTAGCGTGCGCTGCCCCTCCGGGGAAGTTCTCAGGCATATTAAGGAGTTGATCGACCGTTTTGGCGATATTTGTGATACCTCCCCGAACAATACCCTGGTGCTTCTTTCCCACGCTAGATTGGGAAAGCCTTTCACCAATACCCTGCGCAGCCCATAGTCCAACGAGGTCCCCAGGTTTCGGAAATCCGCCGCCCCGCCAACCTACTTGGATTCCATAAATACCATCAGGAGGCCCACCGGCAATCGGGGAATAAACAAGAACTGAATCTAGCTTTTTATCTTTTAATTTTGCCAAGACCTCCTTAGTAATAACTGTTCCCTCCCTAAAACCCGCTACAGGTTCAGCAAGGCAGTACCCTAAAATATCGGGCGAATCAAGAGAAATAGGAACACCGCGCTTCTCGCCAGCAAAGGGGCCCTTATCCTTTACAACGACTAAACGATGAGCGGCTTGCACCATTTGCTTATAAATATAACCAGCTTGGCCTGGAGCTAGCTTCGTGGTAACAATCCCGCGCTTACTACCATAAGCAGAGGCCCAATATTCCGCCGGAGACATCCCAATAGAGAAGTTATTGAAAATAGGATAAGGAATCGGGCGATCCCAAGAATCTATATAAACAGGTTCAGCATGCTTAAACCTCTTAACGACGGTTTCATTTCCGCGAATTCCAGCCTTTGCTAGCACGTAAATGGGATTTTGCTCCTCCTCTAATTGCTTCTTGATTTTTTCATAGTATTTATTATTGATTTCAACTAAAGGAGTAATATCTTGCTCTTCTTGGCGATTAGGAAGTTTAGAGTAAACCAACTCAATAGCGCGAGCGTTTAAACCCCGAACATATTGATCCCGAAAAGGAGAAGGGCGAAGATCATCCAAACCGAAAGAAAATCCGCGGGAATAGGTTGCCCCAACACGAGAAATCTGAAGGAGTTGGTCGATTACTTCTTTATATTTCTCGGGGTGCGTCTCAGCGAGTTCCGTGAGAAGTTGTTTTGTTGTTTTAGAGTCCCAAACGCGAGAAGGATCTCTTAAGTCCTTCGGAAGGACAAGATCGATAGCTATCTTTCCGGCTGCGCCTTGTAGCATGATGCATTATGGTACGAAAATCTTACGTTCTTCTGGAAGCAAAAATGGACTCTTGCCCTCCTGTTTGGAAACATCCTCCCGAATAACCGTAATGTTGAAAGGGATGCCAAGGGTTGCCAGCACTTGCTCAAAATTAGGTTCACCAGCGTGATGAACTAGAAATTGTGTTGCAGTAATCTGGCGAGCTAAGGCAAGGGGAACGCCTGAATCGGATTTTATAATCACAAATTCAGCAGGAACGTTCTCTTTTAAAATCTTATTATCTTTAGAATAAAAGTCGATTTTCATATCAACCTACCAATACCCTTGGCATCCCGAAAATTTAATCAAGATTTAGGGCGCGAAGCAAATTCAAAACAGCAGCGGACTTACCACTAACCGGAACTCCTCGGTAATAAGCAACCTTGGGAGCTTCAGGCGGGGCTTCTTCAGGGGCTGCGCCGCCCGCAATGCGCTGATTGGTCAGAGCATCAACAATCCGCCGAAGCTGCTTAATGCCCTCATTAAGAACTGCCAATGCTGTTTGCAACTGCACTACGTGATCCTGACCAACTGAAGCATCAGGAGAAATGCTACTAGCTTCTTCGAACGTTACATTACCCTGAGCGCCAGCTTGGTCCGGAGGAGCTCCCATATCTCCACCAGGAGGGGCGCCCATATCACCTCCAGGAGGGGCGCCCATATCACCTCCAGGAGGCATCGGGCCTCCCATACCTCCCATCATGGCCATCATATCGGGAGGCATTTCACCACCAGGAGCACCACCACCCATCGGAGCGCCCCCGCCCATCAGAAGTTGCATAAGATCAGGAGGCATGCCACCGGCTGCGCCTCCCCCACCTTGATTTTGCGGCGGAACATAGGCTCGTTTAATGTTCTTGTTATAATGTTGCATGTTTTTCTCCTACAACAAACTAATGAACCAGTCTAGAATGGTCGCTAAAATGTCAGGCGGTATGCCTATAAAAGAAATTGGGATCGTTGTTAGTAATGCAAAAACGATGGCTCTTAAAATCAACCGAAAGAAAAACCCGCGCAATCCAGAAAACCTGGAAACAGTATTATAGCGTCGGAATCTTCTCAACCTACGCAAACCCATAGACGCACCAGGTGAATCAAAAAGCACCTCCTTAAAAATTATAGTTTGCTACGCCACTCTAACTAAATATTGTAGAATAGCTAAAAAAAAGAATGCCGGATTTCTTCCGGCATTCAGCGAGCAGAACTTAGAAGTACAAGTATTTGAACCCGTAAGATATAGCAAGGCGGTCATTAGGCGATAAGGTATAGCCAACAACGGTATCAAATGCGCCTGTTTCATGATAATAGTTAGAGCCTAGTAATCTCAGCTCTTTAAAAGGTATCTCCTTAAAAAATTGCAGATGCGTATATAAAAACGGTTCAGGCAACAGTCCTCCCATATCTATAGAACGGGGAAAATAGGTATAAACCAAGTAATTGGCAAAATCTAGATAGGAATGCTCACGATTATAAAAGAATGAACCGTACTTTTTTACCATATAGCGCAGGATATCCGGTTCGTAGGATAATTTGGTGTACTTACAAATACGGAGATAAAGGTACCAAAAATACTGTAATGCGCATAAGGATGCGATCTTCGAGACACGGACGCCCTGACAAAGCTCCTTTAGACGCTCCTCTGAAAAGTCATGAATAATATGAAGAAAGGATTCCCAAAGGGACTTTCCTCGAAAGACCGATTCATCTTTTAGGTCATCTCTAGAAAATTTAATCCAGTCTTTCTTAAGAAGAGAAAACATTACGTCACCGTATGTAATAGGAAAAGAGAAGTAAATGTAAAACGGGGATTTTCCGAGCTGCAAGGCTTCATCAAATACGCCTATGATACTATCGTAATAGCGGAAAAAGATGCCCACTTTCAAATGAAATTTAGGAAGGGTATCGGGAACCGGGTCAGAAATGGCTAGATGAATACGCTGATTATCATAATAAAGTTCGACTAAATCAGATGGAACTCGCGTTCGCATAGATATTCATCCCAATCCAATCGGCGAGCTACAAGCTCGCTAAACAAACTGCGATTTCCGAGTTGCAAAAATTCGATAGGAGTCAGAAAATTAGTAATCTTCGCGTTATCTGAGGAAAAGATATGATAAGAGGGAAGTTGCAAAATGTAAACAGCATGATTATTGAACGGACCTGTTAAGAATGTGTAATAAGGGAGTCGCAGGTCCTCATATTGACTTACATGTAGGCTCTTCAGTGGAAATCTTTCGCCGCTAAGGTTTATAGATTCCCGATAAGCCTTGGGAAAATGAATGGTTATAGTCTTCGAATAAACAAGGCTGCCTGTTACACCAAAGGAGACAACAAGCGAACCAGTCGGAAAAAACGTATTAGGGGCAGCTATATGAACCGGAACACCTAAACTCTTCTTGCCGTCCGGTAAAACAAACAGATAATATCTAAACCGATCTTTAGGATGGGGATAAAACATAACAAACGCTACTTGCTGAATTAAGTGGGGAAAATCACTGAGCATTCTATGATCATAATATTCCAACCTTACTCCATATGGTTTGCTAGACCTACTTATCTTCGTACTGATGTAACTCCGCCAGCATACCTCACGGAACAGCGATTCTTGAGGAAATGCAAGTACTTTCATAGCTTGCTCCAAAACCAGCGCAGCGTCGGTCGGGTAAAAAATGGAAGTTCTGATCGAGAAATCTCAAGAAAATATTCCGGGTGCTCTTCAAGATAGGACTGCGGAAAAAGTTTATTAGTAGAAGAAGTCGTACAAACAGCGTAAATGGCTTCTTTAGTTGAAAGGCTCAGAAAATTACAAGTGAAACCAGAAGCCTGCACACCAATACGAATCCGCTCTACAGCATCATGAGAATAAGGGCAACCTGTTCGGCTGCATATGCGAAAATAAAGATTCGAAAAAACGTAGAAAGCAGCACAATCGAAGAAATAGTGGTGAAAATAGCTTGGTGGAATGGATGCGGTGTCAACGTTACAGCGTTCGGCAATGTCAGGATATAACTTATATAGAGCTATTTCGTCAACAGTATTAGCATGTTCAGAGATATTCTTTTTGGAAGCCCCGCGACCCGATAACCAATATGCAGAAAGGATATCGGCAACGAAAAAATCGATATAATAAAACGGCAAAGAAACAATGGGATAAACGGGTTGCTTATTCAAACCTAACGCAGCATCCGTAAAACCCAAAATGGAGTCACAGATACCAAAAAGAATATCGATTTTGAGATCATAAACCGGAGCGCGAATAGTACTGAGTTCTACCGGAGCAACAATATGAAGCTTGCTTTTGTAATAAGCCAGCTTAACGGGTTCAAAAATTAGCGCCATCGGCATTTCAGCTCCGCTACTGCAGTGCTCAACTCATCTCGATCCGACAAATGAAGAAACTCTAGAAGAGAAAGGTAATTTTTAGGATTTTGATAATCCGGAGCAGCTCTAGCATTATTCCTAATATTTTTAACTACAACAAATACAGCATGATTTAAATCTTTTCCCCAGAAGAAATCGCACCGAGGGAAATGCTGTATAGGTGTAACTGTAAATACACGCCTAGGAACGCGATCACCAGAAAGACTGCGTGCATTAATATACTCATCGGACGGATAAGCTACGATTTTATTAACCCACATTGAAACGGCACCATCGTAATGTATTTCAGCCGTTCCTTTAGTATGGACTTTACTGGGTAGGGTTGCATGGAGGGGAATGCCGCAGCTTTTAGTTCCGTCGGGAAGTATAAAGATATAGAACTTATCAACGAGATTTTCATAAGGAATCATTAGAAATATCATCTGCTGAACCAAAGCGCTGCAGTACTCGGCGCGATCATGTTCTATCAGTTCTCTTACGTGCGTGTACCTGAGATAAACATCCCTATACTGTAGGTAAACCTTACTTGAAATGAATATCTGACGTGGGTATGCAAGTACCTTCATAAAAACCTCCCGTTAAATTCTTGGCAGCAGGTAGCTGAAACCAGGATCGGTATTGCTGAAGAATAGCAGCTCCTCCTTCGGAATAATGGCAAATTTACCGATGTTCCTCTTGATAAATTTCTTCGGAAATAGCTTATAAGTCATATTAGGTCTAATGTAAATAGCGCAGACTATACTTTCATCCGTCATATACGAATAGGAATTACGCCAATAAAAAAATGGGTCATGCTGTTTAATGTTTCCGGGAACCGAAAGATTACATGAACAACCTGTCGAATTACATATTCTAAGATACAAGTTCCGAATCATGTACATAAAGTAATTGTTTATCGCCTCTTCGAATTTAGAATAAGTAAACGCCTCCTCAAGTGAGTTCGCCTTAAAATGATTCTCCACAAGACTGCTGTAGATATCCTTCAGAAAGAATGCCTCAATTTCTAACTCAGTTAGCTCATCATTAACATATGGTCGATATTCAGGAGCAATTAAAGCAGCAAGATAATCTACATACGTGATAGGAAATTTGAAATACGGGTAAAATGAGCTAAGACCGAGTCGAACAGCGGAGTCAGAAAAACCAAGGATGCCGCCATCAATACAGAAAAATATAACAGCATCCAGGTAATAAGATGGAAGATTAGGATCTGTTGGATAGTCGGGATGACAAACTTCTAAAACATCGCTTTCCTGAATAATTTTGATTCGATCAAGTTTGCCCATCGAATCATCCCTCTTACGACAAAGGTACTAAGTTCGTCCTTTTCCGGTAAGCGTAAGTAATCTAGCAAATGAATGTGATTAGAGGTTTCGTAATAGCCGGGTAAACAATTCTCGCTGTCCGAAGCGCGGGCGTGAAAGACACAAATAGCGTGATTACCAAATTTCGGACCCCAAAAGAAATTACATAAGCGAAGATAAATATAGAAGAGTTTAAAGAAGAGTCTAAATTCTTCTTGCTTTAAGAACAGCTTATCACCACTAAGATTCCTCGCTTCAGTATAAGCTTTGGAAGGATTTACCTTTATACTGGTTATTTCTATTTCAAAAAGGCGAAACGTAGGCTGAGTATAAAACGGGTACGCGGTGCCTGGCGGAGGATTTGAATTAAAGGAGAGATGAAAAGGAATCCCTAAACTTTTCGTTCCGTCATCATGGATGAATGTATAAAATCGAAGTCTGTATTTCGGGCAGGGAAACATTAGAAATATCACTGGTTGAATCATATTAGGACATTCTTCAAGGAAAGAATGCTGAATATAAAGGCGAGGATCGTACAACGACTGAAATTTATCAAGGAATTTATTTAAACTGTGAAAGCCCAAAAAGGCAGACCTAGGAAAAGCTAATACTCTTGCGCTCCAATGACTAAAATGAAGCAACGAACGACGGGAGGAATTCACGGCAAACTCCATAGTACAAGCCCAAATCAAAGTCCTTAAGGACCATCAACTCCTGAAACGAGACCGGCTTGAAGTACTTAGGACACTTTTTTATTAACTCTTCGATTTTTAGCAAGCTTAATATTTGATCTGAAAAGATAAGCCCAATAACTAAACGGTTGTCTGGCGCAATATACTCAAACTGCGGATAAGTAGAAATTAAATTCTTAATCAGATTTGGATAATCCTTTAAAGCATCGTAATCACCTGAAAAATAATGCAACCTGGTGTAAATGTGGTAGAGCAGGTAAACTGCACAATACAAGCATGCTGTTTCTACGCGATTTGTAACAAGTTCAGGATTGACCACCGATAGCAAACTAGCTTCATGAATTGTGAATAGATCAAGACACGGACGCCAAAGAGCAGTCCAAGAAGGAGGTGCTCCGTACTCTAAGAAAAGTTCGTGATTTACAGGGATGCCGTCTAGAATCTTACGCCTTGCAACGTACACATCTCCATAAGATAAAGTATGAGCTATTTTGACATGCCAAGGATGGGAACCGATCTTGAGTAACTTATCCGAAATGGCAAGAAAACCGCTATCTAATCTAAAAAAGAATTCCAGAGCGATAGAAAAGGTTTGAGAGTAATCCTTATCGAAATCTGCACGAAATAAGTGTGAACCTTCCAAATAATACCTAAGCTCAGATCCGGCTAGCGTACTGACCGAAACCAAGGCTGTATCCTCCTGGCATAAAGTTCACTAAGTTCATCTTTATTGGCAAGATTCAAGAATTTCCATAGATATAGATATTGTCCCCCGTCATTAAAAGGGTGGTACTCGTAAGTTGGGAAGGTTGTCGTACAAACCATATGATTTCCCCAAAGAAGTTCGAAAGGTTCAATTTCGAAGGAGATGTAGAGCCGATTGGAATCCGGATCAAATCTAGGATTACGGTATAAAAATTTCAAATTACTAAGATACTCATTAGGTATAACAACATAATGGCAAAAGCAAGAAGGCCAGGGCCTGCCCCATTGAACCTCCAAATCAATAATGCAATAGGCAAGCCCCGGCTCATCAGTACGATGCAAGGTTAGATGAAAAGGTAAACCTATACTCCACCTTCCACTCGGAAACTGGAAAGCATAATATTCCGGCAACATCGTTGGATGGTATTGATCAACCTCCCTAACGAAAGCCACGAATAAAACAGCTTGAAATAGGGCATACGAATGCTCTATCATATCGTGTTCGTAATGATAGATATAATAAGCATACTTTTTCTCAAAATGCTTATTCTGTAGGCAGTACTGTATAAATTTTTTACGGGGTAGCTGGTTTCTAGGAAAAGCTAAGATACGCATAATTGCTTGTGCATAAGCCAGGGCAAGCCGTAAGTCAAACCCAGATTCTTTGGATCGTACAAAAGAACGTCTTCCGTAGGAATCAAAAAGAAGTATTCTGGATGCTCGCGTATAAATTCTTCCTTAAATAAAGCAGCAGTCCGGTTAGGTGTTATAACACGCGAGAAAACTATGTGGTTATCAGGCGTAACATAAACCGCCGAATAAAGATCGCCTCCATAACTATATTGATAATCACAGAAATAAGTAAGATATACGCGTGAAAATGGGCAGCCTGTGAGTTTGCATATTCGAACGTAAATATTCATGAGAAAATATGGGGCGAAGCGCCGATTATATACAGCAAGTCTCATTGCAGGTGTCTGAAGTTCTAATTGAGCGCCATACTCTGTAATTTTCCGATAATAGCCACTCCAAAATTCATCTACGGGCAAAAGAGGGGCATCTTCAATTGATTTTGGTGTGCAAAAGTCGTAACTCTTAATATAATTAGAGGCTGCCAAGTCGCCAGCATTAATGGGAAATCTTAACTGGGTATAATGAGGCTTGGCGCCCAATTGAACGGCTTCATCCATAAACACAAGAAGGCCATCGGGCATGAAGAATATAAGTTCAGCCATCATATCATAAACAGGAGGAGGAGCTTGCTGCGCCTCTGTCTTCAGGATCGGCTTTTCTTCTTTAGCCGACCAGCAAACCGGAACGTGGCGTATATCCATATCTGTTTCCAGCTGCGAATTCAGAATCCGTCGCGTTCAAAGCCGTAGTAAGCTGCGCACTACTAATGCGCTTATTGGATCTAAATCCGGAATCTGTAAAAGTTCGATAGTTGGCAAAAATTTACCACGTACAGACGAGCAATCCACCTTAGTCATGTCAAACCATCTGGCATAGACAACATGGTTAGGAAATTCAGAACCCCAGAAGAAGTCATATTCGCGTATGTGAATGTCGTGGCGTTTAAGGGTTATGCATTTGATGGGTAAAAGATTTTGATATTTACAGAGCGGATAGTAATAAGCCTCCGGAAAGCGGAAAACCGCACCTTTTAAGCAAAGAACGTCATCATCACCGCACAGTTGAAATTTAGCTGGGTGCTCCAAGCAGGAAGTACATTCAGGAGCCAAAATATGAATCGGAACCCCGCAGCTCGTACCACCAAAAGGTGATGGAAAAGTATATAGTCTAACTGGGTCAAATAAAGCGAAGACAGTAAACAGTAATGGTTGAATCAATTCAGGACTTTGATCAACCTCTTTATGCGGGTAATAATCTAGCACAAGATTCGACTCAGACGAACGAGCAGCTTTGATATTAAGGTAATCCTTCCAGTTTTTATAGGAAAAAAAGACATGCCTGGGAAGTGCAAGGACTTTCATCGCTCAACCCGATGCCTGGAGTTGCAAGGTAAAGTACTTGCTACCAATGCAGTAACGCAGACCAAAATCGTCATCACTAAGGAATTGAGCACCGGAAATCGGTATCTCCAGAAAATACCTAGGGTGTGCTTCCCGAAAGTCCAATGGAAATAGTTCATCGGTTAACTTTGCCGGTAATACATTAACATAGCAAAGCTTGAAAGGCTTGTCCACATACGTAAACGTATATTGAGAATTGGGACCAAAGATTTCGTTATTTTGAATCGTCATTAGGGTCTGAACTTTATAAGGGTGCTCAGTAATACGGCAAAAGCGAAGATAGAGATGCTTAAGGAAATAAAGAGAACAAGATGCATAGGAAGACAAGTGATCCTCAGTATTCAATATGTAACATAGGATATCCATGTCAGACGAATTATTGGCTATTTCAGGAACCGACAACCAAAGCTTATCCGGTGGAGGCGACTCGGCATTGATGTCACTTTCGTGGAAGAAGCTATTCTTCCGCCGTAAGCACATGGCAGCAGCATAATCCCCGTATGTAATAGGAAATGAGAGCTTTATGTAAAAGTCTTTCTCTGAGAGTCTTAAGGCTTCTTCCGTAAGCGCAAGAAACCCGTTCCGAATAATAAAGAAGAATTCGATATAAGGATAGTAGCATGTACTTGCTACAGTATCCGAAATCCTAGGAAGCTTGAAAGCTAATTGAGGGTGAGAAGGTAATGGTTTAGTCCTCTTCTTTTCCTCGTAGCGAAAGTACGAGATTACGAAAGATCGGAAATCCAACTGTAAACCCTCCGTATAACCAACTCACTTAACGGATCCAGGTTTTCCCCCTCAAGAAACTCTAAAGGATGCGTGAATTTCCCAAGCATCGCCGGTTCTTCATTTATAATGGCTTCCGAAAAGGATAGAGGGAGAATATAAACTGCATGGTTATTGTATGGCCCCCAAAAGAAGAAATAATTTGAAATAGCGAGATCAGCCGTTCTATCGACATGAAAGGTTTGATGAGCCGGGCTCGCTTTATCAAGTTCCATAAGCTTTCGCCATTTCTTAGCTAATCTGAAATAGAAGGTAGAAGGATAAATATTCGAGCCGATATAGCAATAATTATAGCAATAATTGAGAAAAATAGAATTGGTGGTAGATCTCGGCGATTCGGAAACATGCAACGATATACCGCAGCTTTTCTTGCCGTCTTCTGAAGAAAAGGTATAAATATATTTGCTGTTATCAGGAGGATAGAAAATCAGGAATAATAGAGGCTGAACCAACCAAGTAGAAGTTTCAATCTCGTCGTGGTCGTAATATTCGAGCTTGATCGAAAAATATACAGTAGCGTGATCTATAACGTAGCTTTTAAGAGCTTCCGGATCGAGCAATACATTCCTGGGAAACGCAAGAACTCTCATGCAGCCTTCACCTCACTCGCACAAATCAAAACCTCTGCTTTCCTAGAAGAAAACCGGAAGGAATTTGTTAGCTATACAGAAATTCAAGCTAAGATCGGACTCAGCGAAGAGGAGCAATTGTTCAAGAGGGACAGGTTTAACATAGCTTGAGCCGTCTGCAAGGAGATATTCGGGTAAAAATTCATAAGTTAAACGAGAAGGCATAAGAAATCCCCAAACAGCGCAGTTATTGCGATCAACATAGAAAAATTCTCTGATGTGATTCATGATGCCGTGTAAATTTACGGTGTGTTGGATGTAATATTTAGCATCTACGCAACTTCGAAGTCTGGAAGGGAGATGGCGTAATAATAACGCAAAGCAATTATGAATATAGATACGTAAACGAGCAAGGGATGAACATTCAGCAGAGACAAGATTACAAAGCTCCTCGTTCGAAAGGGGACAACTTACTACAGACCATAAAGCATCCCAAGGTGGATAATCTCCGTTATGCATAAGCGGGATATCGTTTGGGTTTGGGATTTCACTTAATATATAAATATCACCATAACTTAATCCATGCGATAATTTGAAATACCATTCATTAGTTCCAAAACCCA
>Ga0116181_1002026_pt1 | contig 16895 bp, 14 predicted proteins | sample AD_UKC075_MetaG_FD_89752 | JGI IMG/M metagenome (GOLD analysis project Ga0116181, IMG submission 89752) | Active sludge microbial communities of municipal wastewater-treating anaerobic digesters from USA - AD_UKC075_MetaG | ecosystem: Engineered > Bioreactor > Anaerobic > Digestate | place: USA...
ATCAGGCTCTCAGCCCGCACCCGCGCGGCCTGGATATCCTGCTGAGCCTGCTGTAGCTGCTGCTGTACCGTCTTCTGCTCACTGATATTGGTGAAGGTCAGCATCACGCCATCAATGACGTTATCGGCGGTGCGATAAGGACGGATACACATCCAATACCAGCCGCCTTCCCGGGTCTGCACTTCGCACTCGCGGCTTGAAAGCTGATCCAGGACTGCGCGCACATCATCCAGCAGTGCGGGATAGTTCAGCTTGGAGACGATATCGCTCAGCGGGCGGCCCAGGTCGCTGCCGATCAGGTTGCTGATGCGGGTGGCGGCTGCGTTGAAGCGACGGATGTGCAACTGGTTGTCGAGGAAAATAATGCCGATATCGATGCGGCTAAGCACATTGTTTAAATCGTTGTTGACCTGCAGCAGCTCCGCGATTTTCTGCTCGTGCTCGGCGTTGAGCGTCACCAGTTCTTCATTAACCGATTGCAGTTCCTCGCGAGCTTTCCAATTCCTCGTTGGCACTCTGGATTTCCTCGTTGCTGGATTTCATTTCCTCGTTGGATGCCTCCAGATCCTGAATGGTGGTCTGCAGGTATTCGCGGGTGGCGCGTAATTCCCATTCCAGGGTGGCGATGCGCTTTTCGGCACTGGCCGAGGCACTCGGTGGCGCGCTGCTGCTGTCCAGGGTCTCAAACTGGATGATGTTGAGTTCCGGCGCGGTCGCCACCTTGGGCAGCGGGTATACGCTCAGGCGGATATTCTGAAACCCGTCATGACCCTGCATGCGGACGTGCTCGTAAATCACCGGTTCGCGACCTATCTGCGCCTGACGCAGGGCGGCACCGAGGAAAGAGCTCAGACCCTCGCGCGCCAGACGCAGCACGTTGCTCTCAATGCCTTCACCGCTGGCCAGCTCCAGGTATGCCCCAGTGCGGCCATGCACATACAGGATGTCGCCTTGACCATTTACGAGCACACAGGGCGGCGCGCGATCCAGGAGCCATTGCTCCAATATCTGCCGAATGTTGATTGCGGGTTCTGGAGACGTTCTGGCCAGTTCGGAATTATTGGGTATCCTGTTTAAATCTAAAACATTCGTTGCTAGTGAGCGTGGTTCGGAATTGGCGATACGCTGATAAATTTTCCACTGGCGATTGATCGGCGTGAACAAATGAGGGAAGGCATCAGCGTTTTCCGAGTTGCCCAGGAACAGAAAACCACCCGGCTTGAGCGCGTAGTGCAGCAGTTGCAGGACTTTTTTCTGCAGCGGCGACTGCAGGTAGATGAGCAGGTTACGGCAACTGATCAGGTCAACGCGGGAAAAAGGCGGATCCTTGATCAGGCTGTGCGTCGCGAACACCACTGAATTGCGGATTAGATCCTTGACCTGATAGCCGTTTTCGTCCAGAACAAAAAAATGCTCCAGGCGCTCGGGGCTCAGGTGGGCGGCGATGCCCAGGGGATAGTGACCGAGCCGGGCGCGGCCGATCGCGGCGCGATCCAGATCAGTGGCGAAGATCTGCACCGGGTAGATGTTATGGGTGGCGTTCTGATACTCGTAGAGCAGGATAGCGATCGAGTAGGCTTCCTCGCCACTGGCACAGGCTGGCACCCAGACCCGAATCGGCTCCTCGGGTGGGCGCGCGGTGAACAAAGGCGGCAGGGCAAGCTGCCCAAGTGTCTCGAAGGCCTCAGGATTGCGGAAGAACTCGGTGACGCCAATCAGGAACTCCCCGGCTAACAGGTTCACTTCCATCGGCATACGCCGCAAATACTGGTAGTAGTCCTCAATCTGCTCAATTTGCTGTACTGCCATACGTCGGCTAATACGCCGCTGGACGGTTTTCTGCTTGTACTGGGAAAAGTCATGACCGGTCCGGGCGCGTAACAGGATGAAAATCCTGTGCAGCGCGCTATCTGCCGAGGGCGCCATTCAAGTCTGCACCGTGTGTTTAAACAGGTGTAGGCAACGCAGCAGATAGGCGGGCATCTGTTCCGGCGGCAGAATCTGGTCGATGCAGCCGGTGGCGATGGCGCTTTGCGGCATGGAGGCATGCGCGGCGGTGGCCGGTGTCTGGGCCAGGGTCAGGCTGCCTTCAGCCTTGAGGATACGTACCCCTTGAGCGCCATCGCTGCCACTGCCTGATAGAACAATGCCCACAGCGTGTTCGCCTTGGTCCTGGGCCAGTGACTGGAAAAAATGATCAATGACTAGGCGTGGTCCGGGCAGGTTGTCCAGCGGTGTCAGGTGAAAAACACCATGCAACAGGTCGATGTTGCAGTTTGCCGGAATGGTGTAGACGTGATTGGGTGCGGCGCGCTGGCCTTCTTCGATCTCCTGCACTGGCAAGGTCGTGTGGCGCTGGGCCAGTTCCGCCAGCAGGCTGCGCTGATGGGGATCGAGGTGCTGCACCAGCACGAAGGCCAGGCCGGTATCGACCGGTACTGCGGCCAGAAATCGGGCGAATGCATCCTGGCCACCGGCAGATGCACCCAATGCAACAATGCCAGGCCCCTGATCAGGATCGATATTCAGCGTGCTTGCGAGTGTGGTATTGGCCATGGTATCTGATATCGAGTGGATGATCATGTTATTGGGTATGTTCTAAAATGATACTTTTCTTTGATCATGAAAATAAAATGATTTTTTAATGGCTGCAACTTTTATAGTGCATGCGCGCGCTGTGAATTATTGACCGTGCAGGGGCCCGGCTCCACACATCCAGCCTGGGTCGATCGCCGCTGTACAAACCACGATTGATCCCGTATCGTGCCGCGCCTGAAATGCAGACCGCTGCCCTTTTTTCACCAATCCGCCCGTGTGTTGCCGTGCGTGTCGGAGCAGGATCCGCTGGCCAGGGCAACTCGCCACCGCCGGGTGACCGCCCGGCAATGTGCTGCATCCGCCTACCGGAGAACTGGCCGATGACGACTACCCTGCCTACTCCCTATTACCTGATCGATGAAGCGCGGCTGCGCCAGAACCTGGAGATCATCCAGCAGGTGCGCGAGCAGTCCGGCGCGAAATCGGTGCTGGCCCTGAAGTGCTTTTCGACCTGGTGCGTGTTTGGCCTGATGCGTGAGTACATGGACGGCACCACCAGCAGCGCCCTGTATGAAGCGCGGCTTGGCTATGAGGAATTCGGTGGGGAAGTCCATGCCTATAGCGTCGGCTTCTCCGACAGCGACATTCAGGCGGTGAAAGGCTTCGCCGATAAGGTGATCTTCAACTCGATTTCGCAGTTGCAACGCTATCACGCCGAGGTGCGCGACCTGCAGATCGGCCTGCGCGTCAATCCCGGTATCAGCTATTCACATTTCGATCTGGCCGATCCGGCGCGACGTTATTCGCGGTTGGGCGTGCGCGATCTGGATGCGCTGCTAGCGGTCGCGCCCCTGATCAAGGGCGCCATGTTCCATTTCAACTGTGAAAACGACGATATCGACAATATCACCGCTGCCATCGACCGCATCGGCGAACAGTACGGGCCGCTGCTCGACCGGCTCGATTGGGTCAGCCTTGGCGGCGGTCTGTATTTCACCAAGGCCGGCTATGCGCTGGACCGGTTCTGCGCGCTGCTGAAGGGGTTTAGCGAACGCTTTGGCGTGCAGGTTTACCTGGAACCCGGCGAAGCGGCGATCACCGAGAGCGCCGAACTGGTGACGACGGTGCTGGATGTGCTGCACAACGAAATCGACATTGCCATCCTCGACGCCTCGCTACAGGCGCATATGCCCGATCATCTGATCTATGGCACCACGCCGCGGCTGAATGCGCCCGCACCGGGTCCGCATCGGGTCATGATCGCCGGCCGCTCCTGTCTAGCAGGTGACATATTCGGTGAGTATGCTCTCGAAGCCCCACTGCGAGTGGGCAGCGAAGTCCGCATCGCCGACGCTGCGGGCTATACCATGGTGAACAAGAACTGGTTTAACGGCCTGCCCATACCCGCTATTGTCGTGCGCCGACTGGATGGAACGCTGGAGCGCATCCGCAGTTTTGCATACGACGACTTCAAGCACAGCCTTTCCTGAATCTTAGGAGATCTGACTGACATGAAAAAAAACGTACTGATCATCGGCGCCGGCGGCGTCGCCCATGTCGCTGCCCACAAGGCGGCCATGCATAATGACGTACTCGGCGATATCTGCATTGCCTCGCGCACGGTGGCCAAGTGCGAAGCGATCATCGACAGCGTGCAGCGCAAGGGCCATCTCAAGGATGCGTCGAAAAAGCTTTATGCGCGCGCGCTGGATGCTCTCGACATTCCGGCCACGGTCAAGCTGATCCGCGAGACGAATTCCGGGATCGTCATCAATCTGGGCAATGCCTTCGTCAATATGTCGGTGCTGGAAGCCTGCCTGGAAACCGGCGCCGCCTATATCGACACCGCGATTCACGAAGACCCGGACAAGGTCTGCGAGAACCCGCCCTGGTACGCCAATTACGAGTGGCAGCGCAAGGACCGCTGCGCGGCAAAGGGCCTGACCGCCATTCTCGGCGCCGGCTTTGATCCGGGCGTGGTCAATGCCTACTGCGCGCTGGCGGTCAAGCGCTATTTCGACCGGATCGATACCATCGACATCCTTGACGTCAATGCCGGCAGTCACGGCAAGTATTTCGCCACTAATTTCGATCCGGAAATCAATTTTCGCGAATTCATCAAGGTCTGGACCTGGATCGACCGCCAGTGGCAGGAATACCCGACCCACTCGGTCAAGCGCGTCTATGACTTCCCGGTGGTCGGTCCCTGCCCGATTTACCTGAATGGCCATGATGAACTGCATTCACTGTCGCAGAACATCGACGCCAACAGCATCCGCTTCTGGATGGGCTTTGGCGACCATTACATCAACGTCTTCACCGTGCTGCGCACCCTCGGCCTGCTCTCGCACCTCCCGGTGACCCTGAGCACCGGTCAGGAGGTCGTGCCGCTGAAGGTGATTAAGGCGCTGCTGCCCGATCCGCAGACCCTGGCGCCCGGCTATACCGGCAATACCTGCATAGGCAACTTTGTCAAAGGCTGGAAGGACGGCAAGCCGCGCGAAGTCTTCATCTACCAGGTATCCGACCACAAGAAATGCTACGAGGAAGTGGAATCGCAGGGCATCAGCTACACCGCCGGTGTGCCGCCGGTCGCAGCCGCCATGCTCATCGCCCAGGGGCCCTGGGATGTGCAGCGCATGGTCAATGTTGAGGAACTCGACCCGGAACCGTTCATCGCCCTGCTTGACCAGATCGGCCTGCCTACCGAAGTGCGCGAGATCGAACCCGGTAGCGCGGCGTCCTTCAATGGCACGGTGCGGGCGCTGGAGCAGGAACTGGCCGAATCGACCGCTACGGTCACGGTGTCGGCCGCCAACCCGATGATCGCCCTGCGCAAGCCGAGTGCCACGCCGCCGCCGGCTGTTTGATCCCATAGCCGCAAAGCATCGCCCAAAGGCTTTTCGGCCCCGTGCCGGATAGCCTTTTTGCATGCTGGCCATTGCGCGCTTTCCGTATTGAATGAAGGTGTACCGCCATGTATCAGAACTACTATTCTCCCGCCGAGTGGGACCGGATCCTGAGCTTTGCGCAGACCAGGGAAACCCCGTTCCTGATTGTGCTGCTCGATCGGGTGCGGCAAAAATTCGAGCAGTTCCGCACCCACTTTCCCAGCGCCAAGATCTATTACGCGGTCAAGGCCAATCCCGGCAGCGAGGTGTTGACCCTGCTGCGCGATCTGGGCTCGTATTTCGATATTGCCTCGGTGTACGAACTCGACAAGATGCTGGAATTGAATGTGGCGCCCGAGCGGCTGAGCTTTGGCAACACCATCAAGAAGGCGCGCCATGTTCGCGAGGCCTATGAGAAAGGCGTGCGCCTGTTCGCCAGCGATTGCGAGGCCGACGTGCGCAATATCGCCCGTGAGGCGCCCGGTTCACGGGTCTTTTTCCGGGTGCTGATGGATGCGCTGACCTCTGATTCAGATTGGCCTTTATCGCGCAAATTCGGCTGCCAGCCGCGCATGCTGATTGATCTGGTGGCACTGGCTGCTGATCTGGGACTGGACCCGTATGGGATTTCCTTCCATGTCGGCTCGCAGCAGCGCGAAATTCCGGCCTGGGATGCGGCGATTGCCCAGGCGCGCCATCTGTTTGACTGGGCAGCGGAAAAGAACATCCGCCTGCGGGCGATGAATATGGGCGGTGGCTTTCCGGCTGATTACCTGATTCGCTGTAATCCGCTGTCGGTGTATGCCGAGGAGATCAACCGCTATGTGGACCTGCACTTTGCCGATGCCGTTCCGGACATCTATCTGGAACCGGGGCGGGGTCTGGTCGGTGAGGCCGGGGTGTTGATCAGCGAAGTGGTGTCGATTGCTAAAAAATCGAAAACCGATCTGAAACGCTGGGTCTATACCGATGTCGGCATTTTCAATGGCCTGATGGAAACCATTGACGAGTCGATCAAGTATCCGGCTTATACCGTGAAAGGCGGTGAAAGTGGCGATGTCATCCTGGCCGGGCCAACCTGTGACAGTCTCGACATTATCTACGAGCACCACAAGTATCAGTTGCCACTCTCGCTGGAAAGCGGTGACCGCATCTATTGGCTGTCCACCGGCGCCTATACTGCGTCCTACAGTTCGGTAGAGTTCAACGGTTTTCCGCCCCTGCGCACCTATTACCTGTAGCCGAAGAAATTATTAACTCATGCAGCAGCATGGACCCTGCGACTTCGCGCAGGGTGACAGCCACTCCGTACAGGGGTGACAGCCACTCCGCGCAGGGCAACAGCGACTTTGCAAAGAGCAACTGGATCAATGTCATTCCGCGCGCAGTCGCGGAATCCATCTTCGGGAAGGCGCAATGAACAAAGTCGCTTATGTCTACATCCTCGCCAGCAAGAAAAACGGCACGTTATACACAGGCGTTACCAGCAACCTTCAACGCCGCATGTATGAACACAAGCATCATTTACTTGAAGGATTTAACAGCAAATACGATATTACGAACCTGGTTTGATTTGTTCAGGGCGAAGACATTGCCGCGGCTATCGAACTTGAAAAGAAAATCAAAAACCGTAGCCGACAATGGAAAATCGACTTGATCGAAAAAAAGAATCCGAATTGGAATGATCTTGCGGCAAGCTGTTGAGCGGTATTTTGGGTTGGCCTGAATGGAAAATTGAAACTGGAATTAATCGTTAAAGATTGCTGATTCCTGGTTCATTGAGACGCCTATCGCGTAAAAAAAAAGCCCTGAATAATCAGGGCTTTATAAGTTACTGGCGGAGAGGGTGGGATTCGAACCCACGGACCCTCGCGGGTCAACGGTTTTCAAGACCGCCGCAATCGACCGCTCTGCCACCTCTCCAAGGCCACCCAGTATAACGATCCCGCACCGGCTTGCGCCAGTGCGCTCCGCTCAGGGCAGTGCGCCGGCGTTGCTCGGCGGACGACTCCAGAACAGTGCATGCAGACGCAACAGGGTTTCCGGATCGGCGATCAGCTCACGCCGCTGCGCCGCGCTCAGGCTATCCGGTCCTTCCTCTTCGAGCTGATGTATCAGCCCTTCCAGATAATGCCGACGGCGTCGATTGGGCGGCTCGCGCTCCGGCAGCAGCGAGCGGTGCAGGGCGTTGACGTAGGGATCAGTGAGCGCCTGCAGGAAGCGGCTGGTCGGTGGCTCACGCAGCACCGCCAGCACCGCTTCGCCGCCGGCCATCTCCGCGTCCAGATAGCGCAGCACCGACGCCGGCATGGTTTCATCCGGGGTCAGGAACAGCCCCAGCGCCCGCGCCCGCTGCCCGAGGGCAATGCTGCTCGACAGCATCGACACCGGAATCGACAGGGCCAGCCCGACCAGCACCGGCGTGAACCACCAGAAAAATGACGGCACATACTGGTAGCTGAGCACGCCGGCAACCAGACCGATCAGAGTATGGCTGCCGTGGGCCAGCGCTGCCTCGCTGAAGCGGGTCATATGATCGCCGCGCTGCTGCGGTGGCCAGCCCACCGCCCGACGCATCAGGATGGCCAGCACGAACTTGGTCTGGAACAGCATCAGCACCGGCGCGGTCAGCACCGAGAACGCCGTCTCCAGCACCACGCTGGCCGTGGCCGCCAGCATGCCGCCATGCGCGCGCCGCCAGCGACTGTCCTTGAGCAGCAGCAGCAGCGCCAGCAGCTTGGGCAGGAACAGCATGATCAGGGTCACCAGCAACACAGTGGTCATTTCCACGGCGAAGGAGACCGGCCATACCGGCATCCAGTTATCGCCAAAGAAATACACCGGCCGCTGCTGGGCCTGGATGAAGGCCTCCACCCCGGTCGCGATCAGAAACAGCAGCCACAGCGGCGAAGCGGCATAGGACATGACGCCCATGAAGAAATGCAGCCGGCTCAGGCCATTCCAGCCATGCGCCAGCGCCAGACGCAGATGCTGCAGGTTGCCCTGACACCAGCGGCGGTCGCGCTTGGCGTAGTCAATCAGAGTCGGCGGCAGTTCCTCGAAACTGCCATCCAGATCATAGGCCAGCCACACCTCCCAGCCGGCCCGCCGCAGCAGCGCCGCCTCGACGAAATCATGGCTGAGAATCTCGCCGCCGAACGGCTCGCGCCCGGGCAGCTTGGGCAGGCCGCAATGATCGAGGAAGGGCTGCACGCGGATGATGGCGTTGTGCCCCCAGTAGTTGCTCTCACCGAGCTGCCAGTAGTTCAGGCCAGCGGTGAACATGCGCCCGTAGATGCGCCCGGCAAACTGCAGAATGCGCGCAAACAGTGAGCTGCGGTTGACCGCGATCGGCGGAGTCTGGATGAGCGCCACGCCTGGATGCTGCTCCATCAGCCGCACCATCTCCACCAGGGTTTCGCCCTGCATCAGGCTGTCGGCATCCAGAACGATCATGTAGCGGTAATGGCGGCTCCAGCGCGTGCAGAAGTCCTCCAGGTTGCCGCTCTTGCGGCTGGTGTTCTCGGGCCGGTTGCGGTAGAAGATGCGCCCCTTGCCGTTCAGCGCCCGCACCATGTCCTGCCAGCGCAATTCTTCTTCCACCCACACATCAGGATCGCGGGTGTCGCTGAGCACGAAGAAATCAAAATCGGCCAGCCGCCCGGTATCAGCCAGCGAGCGATGAATGGCACGCAGGCCGGCGAACACCCGCTCGGAATCCTCGTTGTAGATCGGCATCAGGATTGCGGTGCGCGGAGCCGGCGCGCTCGCAGCCGGCGGTGTGCCCGGCTGGCGCGAGATTGCCCAGCGGTCACGACCGAGCAGGATGATGAAAAAGCCCATGAAGGCAGTCCAGAACGACAGGCTGATCCAGGCTACCAGGATGGTGTACAGCAGCAGCAGCAGCAGTTCCATCGGGCTCAGGCCATCGCTGTGGAAGGCGCTGGCCAGCAGCCCCAGCGCCAGCAGCGTGGTCAGGATCGTGAGCAGGAAGAACACCACCCGCCGCAGGGTGTGTCCGATGATAGAAGTCCGCGCGGGTTTAGCCATGAACGGTTCCAGTCGGGTCGCTCCGGTCAGGTGGATGAGGTTGGCCGCGCCAGCCGGCGCAGCGGTCCCAGCAGGGAAAACAGGCTGATACGCTGCGTGGGCATGACCGCCGGACGCGCAGCGGGCACGGGCACGGCCTGAGCGGCGCGCAGTGCTTCCCGCAGCGCCGCCGGCATGCCCGATCCAGCCAGCAGCGCCGCCGGCCAGTCGGCCGGCACTGCGCCACTGAGCAGCGCGGCCCGCGCCGCTGCCAGGGCCGTACCGCGCCGCTGCAGGGCCAGTTCCGCCATCAGCCAGTCATCGAGCAGCGCACCCGCCGCCGCAATGGCCTGCTCCAGCAGGCTCAGGCCCGGTGCGCCGGGGCGGTTATGCAGCCGTTGCAGGGTCCGCGCGGCAAGCTGGCTGGCCTGGGTTGTATCGCTGACACCCAGCGCTTCCCAGTAGGCGCCCAGCCGGTCGAGCAGTTGCTCATCATCCAGCGTGTTAGCCGCCGCCGGCAGAAAAGGCCGCGCTACGCTCACTTGACGCTGGTCCACTGGTAGCTCCAGGTCTCGGTCAGGACATCGTTGCCCAGCTTGAGGAACGCGCGCAGTTCTGAGGGCGCATCATCCTGCGGCATCAGCTAAAAGGACAGCCGCCAGCCCTGGGTCTGCGGGTTCTTGTGCACCACTACGTTTTGAATCTGCCCGGTCGAGCCGCTGACCACGGCGCTCACCGCCGCGTCGGCGGGCAGCCGGGTCAGGTTATCGCCACCGAAATCGATGACAAAGCGCCGCCGTGTGTGATCCAGATCGCCCGTGCCACCGGCTCCGGCCCGGCTGGCCAGGGTCCGGCCGCCCGACGACAGGCTGGGCAGATCGCGGAAGAAGGTCAGTCGATAGTGATATTCGAGCTGCTGACCGGCTTCGACCGGCTTTTCCGGCACCCAGAGTGAGGCGATGTTGTCGTAGCGCTCCGCTTCGCTGGGAATCTCGATCAGCTGCACCGAGCCCTTGCCCCAGTCGCCAATCGGCTCGACCCAGACCCCGGGCCGGCTGTGGTATTGGGCTTCCAGATCCTGATAGTTCTCGAAGGCGCGATCACGCTGCAGCAGGCCAAAGCCGCGCGGGTTATTGTCCTGATAGGCGCTGATGCGCAGCCGCGTCGGGTTGTTCAGCGGCCGCCAGATCCATTCACCGTTGCCGGCGGCAATCAGCAGACCGTCGGAGTCGTGCACCTGCGGACGAAAGTCATCAAAGAAGCGCTCATTCAGCGCGCCATGGAAGAACATGCTGGTCAGCGGCGCCACGCCGAACTTCTGTACCCGCTCGCGCATGAACAGGTTGGCCTTGACCTCGATCTGGGTATTGACGCCCGGGCGGATCACGAAGCGGTAGGCACCGGTGACGCTCGGGCTGTCCAGCAGCGCGTAGGCGGTCAGCTCGGTGGCGTCCTTGCCGGGCCGTTCCAGCCAGAATTCGCGAAAGCGCGGGAATTCCTCGGGCTTGGGCAGGCCAGTATCGATCGCCAGACCGCGCACCGACAGGCCGTAGTTCTGGTTCTGACCGATGGCGCGGAAATAGCTGGCGCCGAGAAACACCGCGACTTCGTCATAGTGGCTGTCGGTGTGCAGCGGATAGAGCACCTTGAAACCGGCAAAGCCAAGATCCTTGGGCAGGTTGTCCGGCACCGGATTCTTGCCGTAGTCGAACAGGTCGTTGGCGTATTCGGCCGGCTGGTTCTCGCCATCGCTGACGATGTTGATAGCGACCGGCTGGTTGAACAGGAAGCCCAGCGGCGCGAACTGGATTTCGAAGGGCAGCGCCTGGTCGCGCCACAGGCTGCGTTCGGCGCGGAAGCGGATATCGCGGTACTGGTCGTAATCCAGGTTCTTCAGGAACGCCGGCAGCTCGCTGGCCGGTGCCTGATAGGGCTGGTTGGCCAGCACTTCGGCGCGCCGGCGCACATCGGCAAAGTTGAAGCGCTTCGGCGGCGGCGTGGTGGCGGGCGTGGATTCAGGTACGCTCGGTGCGGCAAAGCCGGCCATCGGACTGGCGCACAGACTTGCCAGCAGAACAACACTCAGGAACATGCGGAGTTTCACGGTGCGAGGGCTCCGTTGGCGTTTCGGTTCGATGGAGTTCAAGTTATTGCTTTTGGGGGGAAGGTCTAAACGCGCTATTGTATTGCGCTCCGGGCGTTCCGACTATCGTGTTCGTAGTATCCCGAAGGACGCGGCGCCCGCAATGGCCGCTTTCATACTCTGGAGACGATCATGCAACTGCGCGACCCGGGCCTGTTCCGGGAACACTGCTATGTGGACGGTGGCTGGATCAGCGCCGCGAACGGCGCCGCCCTGCCCATTCACGATCCGGCCAGCGGCGAACGACTCGGTCAGGTGCCGGCCTGTGGCGCGGATGAAACCGGGCGCGCCATTGCCGCCGCCGCCGCTGCGCTGCCGGGCTGGCGGGCACAAACCGCCCAGGCGCGCGCCACGATCCTGCGCCGCTGGTTCGAACTGCTGCACGCCCATCAGGAGGATCTGGCCTGCCTGATGACCCGCGAGCAGGGCAAGCCGCTGACCGAGGCCCGTGGCGAGATCGTCTATGCCGCCAGCTTTCTCGAATGGTTCGCCGAGGAGGGCAAGCGCGTCTATGGCGACACCATTCCCGCGCCGCAGGCCGATAAGCGCATTCTGGTGCTCAAGGAGCCGATCGGGGTGTGCGCGGCGATCACGCCGTGGAATTTTCCGGCGGCGATGATTGCCCGCAAGGCGGGCGCAGCGCTGGCTGCCGGGTGCACGATGATCGTCAAGCCGGCGCCGCAGACGCCATTCTCGGCGCTGGCGCTGGCGGTGCTGGCCGAGCGCGCCGGACTGCCCGCTGGGGTGTTAAACGTAGTCACCGGTCCCGCTGAGGTCGTCGGCGCGACCCTGCTTGACCATCCTGAGGTGCGCAAGCTCAGCTTCACCGGTTCGACCCGCACCGGTCAGTATCTGATGCAGCGCAGCGCTGCCACGCTCAAGCGCCTGTCGCTGGAACTGGGTGGTAATGCACCATTCATCGTCTTTGATGATGCCGATCTCGACGCGGCGGTGGCCGGGGCGCTTTTATCCAAGTACCGCAACAGTGGCCAAACCTGTGTCTGTGCCAACCGCTTCCTGATCCAGGATGGCATTTACGAGGCCTTCGCTGCGCGGCTGAGCGCCGCGGTGCGCAGCCAGATCACGGTCGGCAATGGTCTGCAAGCGGGCGTGACCCAGGGACCGCTGATCGACGCAGCGGCGCTGGCCAAGGTCGAGGCGCATGTCGCTGATGCCGTGGCCCAGGGCGCTACTGTGCTGACCGGTGGTCGCCGCCATGCCTTGGGCGGTACGTTTTACGAACCGACCGTGCTCAGCGGCGTGACCGCGAATATGCGCGTGGCGCGTGAGGAGACCTTCGGCCCGGTGGCGCCGCTGCTGCGCTTTAGTGATGATGCCGAGGCGATTGCACTGGCCAATGCCACCGAGGCCGGGCTGGCTGCCTACTTCTTCAGCCGCGACCTGAGTCGGGTGTTCCGTGTCGCCGAGGCGCTGCAGTACGGCATGATCGGCATCAACACCGGGCTGATTTCCAACGAGGTGGCGCCGTTTGGCGGAGTCAAGTGCTCCGGCTTTGGCCGCGAAGGCTCACGCTACGGCATCGATGAATATCTGAACCTGAAGTATCTGTGCATCGGCCTGTAGCCGCGCCTGCGGGATCGGTGCCGTTCGCCAAGAATCGAATAACACATAGAACAACGCTATAACGTCGCGTGCATGCCCACATGAACCCATACCAGGAAGTGATCTACGTCAGCCTGCTGCTGCTTGGCATCCTGGCCACGTTTGTAACTGCGGGCCTGCTGCTGTGGCTGAGCAATTTTTCCCGACTGGCGCCGCGTATCCAGGCCCTGACCCAATTCTCGCCGCAGGTGGTGGCAGTGGTCGGCATCCTGTTTGCCCTGTACACCACCTTTTTCGCCAGTGATATCTGGAATATCCGCGACCGGGCACAGACCGCGATTCTGCAGGAAACTGAGGCGTTGCGGGGCCTGTTTCGCCTCGCCGAGCAGCAGCCGGCAGCGATTGGCGCGCCGATCCTGGCCGCGATCCGTGACTACGCGCGCCTGACCAGCGAGGTCGAGTGGCCGCTGCTCGCCCAAGGCCAAACCAGCGATCAGGTTCTGGATGGCTGGCGACGCCTGCTCGGTGCGGTGCTGGCTGAGCCGGTGGTGCGCGGTGTGCCACTCAGCGTGCATACCGTGATGCTGCAGGATGTGGAACGGGTGCAGGTGGCGCGCCATCAGCGCCTGGCGCAGAGCCGCAAGCATGGCGATCCGCTGAAATGGTTTGCCGTTGCCTGCCTGGGTGCACTGACCCTGTTGACCATTGTCCTGGTACATCTGGAGAACTGGCGTACCCAGGCTGTGGCGCTGCTGATCTATTCCTGCGCGGTATCGGTCAGTTTTGCCGCTGCCTACCTGCAGCGCAGTCCATTTCAGGTGTTTATTCTCAGCCCGGCACCGATCGCCGAATTGGTCACGCTGCCCGCTCTGCCGGCAGCGCGCTGAGCATGGGAACAGGGCAGGGACTCACTCGCCCAGCTTGGGGCGCAGGCTGTCGAGCACGCTGCGGAAGGCTTCCTGGTTGCGCGGATTGAGTTCGCTCAGGGCGCGATGCGCTTCGAAGACAATCCGCGTCAACTGCTCCTTGGCCGGTGGCTGGATCGCCAGCTCACGCAACGCTGCGGTGATGGCCTCGCCGGTATCGCGAATATTGAAGATGTCGTAGAAGCCCAGGTTATCGAGCACCTGATTGACATCGGGATGGGTGGATAGAAGGGTGGTGCGCCGGGCAAAGCGCTGGCGGCTGAAATTGGCGATCTTGGCCAGCAGGCCCAGGCTGGTGCTGTCGATCGATTGCGTATCGGTCAGATCGACGATGATGTCGTCGCAGTCGCCGTGCGCGAACAGATCATCGAGAAAATCGCCCAGTGTGCATCCCATGGTATAGCGGATGTCACCGACCAGCTTGAGGATATAGGTCTGGTTCTGCTTGACGTAGAACGCTGCTCCCGCCTCCATCGCCATCACTCCGCGCGCTTGACCAGCAGCAGGGTGACATCGTCAGGCAGCAGCCCGATGCGGTCCAGGTCCAGGGTCTGGACCAGAGTGTCGATGCTCAGATTGGTGTCGTGGATCAGTTCCAGCAGGAACTGCTGTTTCTCGCGCAGGGTCTGCTGCGGCAGGGTTTCCAGAATGCCATCGGAAATCAGCGCCATAACGAAGCGCGGCGGCAGCTCCATCGCTTCGGTCTGGTAGCTGGCGAAATCGAACAGCCCGATCGGCAGGCTCTTCTTGCCGATATAGCGGGCCTGCTCACCATCGAACAGAATCGGAAAGGGAAACTGGCCACCGCTGCTGTAGCGCAGCCGGTTGGCCGACCAGTCGATCACGCCGTAGAACATGGTCAGGTACTTGTCCATGTGGCAACCGAAGATCTCCCGGTTCAGTCGCCCGAGGGTCTCGGCCGGGTTGAGGATGCCCTTGTCGCGGTTTTGCCGGTGCAGCTCCCGGTAGCGGCCGATGTAGCTTTTCAGCATCACGGTGACAAAGGCTGAGGATACGCCATGTCCGGAGACATCGGCGATGTAGAAACCAAGATGGTCGCCGTCGATGGCGAAGTAATCGACGAAATCGCCGCTCAGATACTGCGAGGTCAGCAGATGGCGGCTGAACTGGTAATTGCGGTACTGCTTGTCGTTTTCCGGCAGCAACTGAAACTGGATGCGCCGCGCCGCCGCTTCATCCTCCTGCAACTGGCGCACGGTCTGGCGCAACTGCTCATTGACCATTTCCAGGTGTTCGCGGTGCTCGCGGTTCTCGCGCCGCAGCCGCGCCCGCTCCAGGGCGTGATCGATGGCGTGTTCGAGCATCGCCATGTCTTCGATCGGTTTGGTGACATAGTCCCAGGCACCGAGCTTCAGGGCCTGGATGGCATCGCTCATGCCGCCCATGCCTGACACCACCAGGATCGGCAGTTCGGGGAATTCGCGGGTCACCTGGGCGAGCACCTGCAGGCCATCCATGCCTGGCATGCGCAGATCGCACAGCACCAGATCGGGATGGGCGTCGCGGCAGAGCTGGACGCCGGTGCGTCCATCACTGGCCTGAATCACTTCGAAGCCGCTGTCTTCAAGATAGGCGGTGATGATCTCGCGCACCAGCGCTTCGTCATCGATCGACAGGATGCGGACCGGGCGTTCGTTCATAGGCATGCGTTCCGCGCGGCCAGATGCCCGGCCAGGGCTGCCAGCGGCGCCATATCATTCAGCGGTTTGCGAAAAACCCGCCCCTCGTCCAGGCCCATGGCGCGCAGATCCTCGGGCAAGCTGTAGCTGGAAGAGCCGGTGTGGATCAGGAATGCCATGTCGGGATAGAGCCGGTGCAGGGTGCGAATGGCGCTGTTGCCGTTCATGTCCGGCAGTCGCATGTCCATGATGCACACCGGGCAGGCATGACCCGCGCGCAGCCACGCCAGGGCCGGGCCGACGGCCGCGAATGCCGCTGCCTGCAGGCCTTCATCTTCCAGGTACACTTTCAGATTTTCGCGGATCATATCCTCATCATCGACGATCAGCACCCAGGTCATCACAGCATCCTCCGCCGCAACGGCAGGCGAATACTGAAACAGGCGCCATGCCCGGGCTTTGATTGCACCGACAGCCGGCCATTGTGCTGCTCGGTGACGATGAAATAAGACACCGACAAGCCCAGACCCGTACCAATGCCGACATCCTTGGTGGTAAAAAAGGGCTCGAAGATGCGCTTGATGGTTTTTTCATCCATGCCGGGGCCGTTGTCAATGACTTCGATTAAAGCATAGTCCGGCTCGCGCCCGGTGCGTAGGGTAATGGTCGGACTCGGCGTGCCGTCGTCTGCCATGGCCTGGGCAGCATTCTTGAGCAGGTTGAGAATGACCTGCTCCATCTCGGTCTTGTCGCAGTTCACCCGGCGCAGCCCTGCATCGTATTGGCGCTCGATAATGATACGCTTGAAGTCGTATTTCTTTTTCAGATCGTAGTCGCTCGCGGCCAGGCGCAGCACGGTTTCCAGCATGTCCTCCAGATCAACCGGACCAAAATGCGATTCGCTGCGCCGACTGAACGAGAGCATGTCGGCGACGATCTTGGCGGCGCGGGTGCCGGCTTCGCGCACGCCCTCCAGGAAGTGCAGGATGCGGCGCTGTTCCAGGTAGCGGTTGAGCTGTTCCAGATCAAGGCCGATGGCGGCGGCGACGGCGCGGTTCTGCGGCATGCCCGGATCGATGCGCCGGCGGATATTCTGGCAGCCCTGCAGGATTGCGCCCAGCGGGTTGTTGATCTGGTGGGCCATGCCGGCGGCCAGCCCGCCCAC
>Ga0116181_1002027_pt1 | contig 16890 bp, 13 predicted proteins | sample AD_UKC075_MetaG_FD_89752 | JGI IMG/M metagenome (GOLD analysis project Ga0116181, IMG submission 89752) | Active sludge microbial communities of municipal wastewater-treating anaerobic digesters from USA - AD_UKC075_MetaG | ecosystem: Engineered > Bioreactor > Anaerobic > Digestate | place: USA...
CGGGCATAAGCCGCAGCCGGGTATAAACCGTGGCCAGGTATGAGCGGTAGTCTGGTGTAAGTTGCGGCCAGAGATGAGTGCGCCTGGGCAAAAGTTGGAGCAAGGTATATACACGGCCTGGCATGAGCCGCGATAGGCATAAGCTGTAGTCTGGTATAGGCTCGGCCAAGGATAAGTGACGCCTGGGTCCAGGCAGCGGTCGGGCATAAGCGACGGCCAGGTATAATCTGCGGCCGGGTATAGGCTCGGCCAAGGATAAGTGACGCCTGGGTCCAGGCAGCGGTCGGGCATAAGCGACGGCCAGGTATAATCTGCGGCCGGGTATAGGCTCGGCCAAGAACGAGTGATGCCTGAGTCTAAGCAGCCGGGTATAGGCACGACCAAGGATGAGTAACAGACAAATATAAGCTGCGGCCAGTGTGAGCGACTGCCAGGAACAAGCCGCGGTAAAGGAAATGTCACGGTTCACTTATAGGTTTATTATCGGGCAATAACCTTCTCAAAAGATCATGCATCTCATCAAACTTCTTTGTACGTATATGTATACGTTTCCCGAGACGAGCTGCGAGATTATGCGCAAAATCGCTGCATGCGTTCTTATCATATAATTGAATGGTATTCATGTGTAATACTTCTATACCCTGTCTTTTAAGAATGGCGGAGCGTATTGCATCCTTTCCCTGCTCTGATGGACTATTGTGGTGAGCAAAACTATCATATTCAACTCCTATTTTTGCATCCTTATAATATAAATCCACGAAGCAGCGACATTGCTTTAAGCGCATGCCAGTACTGCTGTTAAGCTTTACCTCATGATTGAACACAGCACCTCTCAGGCCATAACCCCCTAGCATATAAGGCAGTGTCAGGAACATATAAGCCAGCGATTCCATAATCGATGCTGAACCATTTTCGATATATTTCAGGGCTCTTACTGCTTTACTGTGACCCCGATGTCCTTTAGTTTTTGAAATGAACCTTTCAAGCTTCAGCTTTGTCGTGATGGCTTGTGTTGGAAAACCCGGCGGATGCGAGCACAACTGCAAACCTGACAAAATAAGGCGTTGTATGTCCAACACGCTTGCAAGCTCTAAAAACAACAATTCTGGTGATGATACTTTCTTTCCATTAAGGACTTTTACTGATTTACTCGGTAGAGCCAGTTTCGTTGAGCGGACTTTTTTACCATTGATACAAAAACGAGCATTATAACCGATAACTGTAATATCGGTATTTTCAGATTCTGAGATCATGTTTCCGATAACAGTTTCGATATAAGGTATGTTCCACATTATGGCGGCTGATAAATGACTTATATGACCTTTCATACTTATATAATGCAATATATTGTCGAGAAATTCAAGTTATGGGAAATAAATACATGCACAGAAAAGTGCTTTATTGCGATTTGGTATGCAAAATATTAGGTTGTTGCATTATTTACTCTGATTCTGCAATAAATGTCCAATTGCCCGGAAGTTTAAAAGTGAGAATTGTCCCCGTGAAAAATCGGCTTTTACAAGAGCTTTTTTTCTGCTATAGTATTAGCATGGCAGGACGGTTTTTGTTGAGTAGCGGCATGAGATAATACAGGACAGGCTCCGGGGCAGCCCCTGAATTTCAGGGATCGTCGTTCTTATTCAGAGAGGATTGCCATGCATCCGGTTGATTCCTTTCTTACAGAGAGGGTTGACAGTACACTCTGGCGAATGCCGGTCTTGTAAGAGGGGAACGCGATTGCAACCATGGGCCGCTGTTCTTTTAAGAGAGGATTGCCCTTGCAGCCATGGGCCCCTGTTCTCGTAAGAGAGGATCGCCCTTGCAACCATGGGCCGCTGTTCTTTTAAGAGAGGATCGCCCTTGCAGCCAGAGGCCGCTGTTCTCGTGAGAGAGGATAGCTCTTGCAGCCATGGGCCGCTGCTCTCGTAAGAGAGAACCGCGATTGCAACCATGGGCCGCTGTTCTTTTAAGAGAGGATTGCCCTTGCAACCAGAGGATGCCGTGTTCATAAGAGAGGGCACGCATATATCCGCAAGACACTGCTCTCACAAGAGAAGGCCACCCTGATATCCATTGGATGTCGCTCATTAAGAGGACCGTCCACATATCCAGGAAAACAAAGCGAAGGAGTTGATAAAGATGCTTGAACTGGAACAGTACAAACAGGAAATCGAAATCCTGAGCAAATCTATCAAAGAAATGGGGGCTTCACTTTGACGTCGCCAGTTTAAAGCTCGAAATAGAGGAACTGGAAAACAAGGCGGCAGAACCCGGCTTCTGGGACGATATTGAAAACTCCCAGAAGGTACTGCAAAGAACGAAGGTTCTTAAAGCAAAGGTCGAAACATATGAAAAGCTGGTTTCGGATCTCGAAGACCTCAAAGTCCTGAATGAACTGGGGATAGAGGAGCAGGATGACTCAGTTATCCCGGAAGTCAGGCAGGAACTTGAACGGCTCAGAGAAGCACATGGCAAGCTAAGGCTTGAGACGCTGCTCAAGGGCCCATATGACAAGAACAACGCCATCATGACGCTGCATGCGGGAGCGGGCGGCACAGAAGCACAGGATTGGGTGCAGATGCTTTTCAGGATGTATACACGATGGGCCGAAGAACACCAGTATGAGGTCAAAACACTGGATTATCTGGACGGTGATGAAGCTGGCATCAAAAGCGTGACGATGCATATCATAGGCGAAAACGCTTACGGATATCTCCGTTCTGAAAAAGGCGTGCATCGTCTTGTAAGGATATCGCCATTTGATGCATCAGGCAGGAGGCATACATCTTTCGCGTCCGTTGAAGTGATGCCCGAACTGGATGAAGAAATACAGGTAGAAATAAACCCTGATGACCTGAGAATCGACACCTACAGATCCAGCGGCGCAGGCGGCCAGCACGTCAACAAGACGGAATCAGCGGTCAGGATTACTCACATCCCGACAGGCATAGTAGTAGCGTGCCAGAATGAAAGGTCACAGATACAGAACAGGGAAACGGCGATGAAGATGCTCAAGGCAAAGCTGCTGGAACTGAAGGAACGTGAGCAGAAGGAGAAGATCGAGGACCTCAAGGGTGTCCAGATGGATATTGCCTGGGGCAGCCAGATTCGGTCATATGTATTCTGTCCGTATACAATGGTGAAGGATCACAGGACCAATTACGAGACAGGTGATGTGGATGCAGTGATGGACGGCGATCTGGACAAATTCATCCACGCATATCTGTCATCGCAGTAAAAGTATGAAGGGACATGTCCGGACATTCCCCGGTATGGGCAGTCCGGCTCGTCCCTTTAACTTATACCGGTACATTGCCTTCGATGGCCTTATTGACAGATTACCTGCAGGCGCATCATTGCATTTGTGCCTTATTTTTCGGGAAATAGCCAGGTCCGGATCGATGTGCGAATTTGAGATTTTTCTTCAATGTTCCATATGTTCGGGGAAATAAGGAGTGAGGTGTACATTTTTTCAGCGTTGTGAGCAGTAATGAGCAGACGATGCAAATAGTAATGAAGCAGACGATGCAAATTTTCAACGAATGATTTACATAATACAGTGATGTTTGGCATTATTACAACCATTATATCAACAACTCGATGAAACATTCACACAATGATCAAGTATTGTCCGCCTGATATCTATTTCCCGGGGAAATAAATATATTTTGAACCGGGCAAGTAAATATACCTTATAATAGAAGCTGATAATCCAAATCCAAATCAGGATCAAGAGGATAGAGGAGTGCGCGTTTGAGTTATCTGAAGAATATTATCAAAGGAATGATCATAGGGATTTCGATGATGGTGCCAGGTGTAAGCGGCGGGACCATGGCTATCGTGCTGGGGATATATGACAAACTGGTACACAGTGTGGCATCGATTTTCAAGGATCTTAAAAGCAATCTGCTGTTCCTTGTGCAAGTCGGTATCGGTGGTCTGGCCGGTGTTCTCGTCTTCAGCCGTCTGATGGAGGGCGCGATGACAAGCTATCCCCATATCATGCGCTATCTCATTATGGGCGTAATCATAGGTGGGCTGCCGCTGCTTTACAGAAAAGCATCGACGGAGAACGAAAGCAATACAGCTATGCAGGGAGATGGCGTCTCCACACAGAAGAGCAATACGACTGTACAGCGGGGCAAAACCGGTATACAGCGATCAACTGGCGGCGCATCAGACTACATATTCCTCGTGCTTGGCGCAGCCATAGTGCTTTTAATGTCGCGCGAGCCTGAGTCCCTGATATACATGGCAACCGACGGCAGCCTGACAAGCTACATATTCCTGCTGATATCGGGGTTCATCATAGCTGTCGGAGTTGTGCTGCCAGGTATCAGTTGGTCCTTCATGCTCCTGGTGCTTGGGATGTATGAGATCACACTCAATGCGATCAACACTTTCAACATACCTTTCCTGATACCTCTGGGCATTGGAATAGCCCTGGGGACATTCAGCACTGCGAAAGCGATCGAGAGATTCCTGCAGAAATATCCGCGGAAAACATACATGCTCATAATCGGTTTCGTGGCTGGTTCTCTTCTGGAAGTATATCCCGGCATCCCGCAGGGATGGCAGCTTCCGGTTTCAGCCGCCGCATTCATAATTGGTTTTGCGGCCATATTCATTCTGGGCAAAAAAGGCTTCGCCGAGTGATAAATACCGAGTGATAAATGCATAATTCAGGGAGATTGCGTTAAAATACCTTGAGAAGCCTGGCTGCGGATTGCGTCAAAATGCCAGATGCAGTTTAATTGCTTATTTCGCTAAAGCGCCATGTGCAGCTTAGTCGCGGATGTGACAAAATGTCGGGTGAAGTTCAGCTGCGGATCGCGTTGAATCTCCATGTGCAGCTTGACCGCGAATTGTGTCAAATCTCCATGTGCAGCTTAGCCGCAGATTGTGTCAGAATACCACTGAGAGATTCGTCAGATCCGCAAAATTATACGAATATTACAAAAGAATGCCCTGAAAATGTTCGTGTTTAGTGTTTTTATTGGTTGACAAAATGAGTGCTCATTTGATAGTATTAGAAGCGTGAAAGGCATGATGCTGTTGCGTTGTAAAGCGCTTGAAATACAAGGGTCCAGAGGACTTTAGCCATATGAACTTTTCAGCCTGCAGTTACGGGCTTAAGTATGCATAATGTACCAACCCGGCACTATCCAGGAAGTGAAGTACGAACATTGACGTTCCACGGTACAGGCTTGATCGGACGTGCCAAACGTCCGTTGAGTAATTATCTCTTATATTTCATTGGGAGGGGAAATTTATGTTGGACAAGCTGTTCGGACTCAAGGCTCAGGGCACGAATGCCAGAACAGAGATCATCGCGGGCATCACCACATTCGTGACAATGGCTTACATCATGTTTGTGAACCCGTCGATCCTGAGCTTAGCAGGCATGGATTGGGGAGCTGTATTCGTGGCAACGATCCTGGCCGCTGCTATCGCAACGTTCATCATGGCTTTCGTGGCAAACGTGCCGTATGCACAGGCACCAGGCATGGGACTCAATGCCATGTTCACCTTTACCGTCTGTATCGGTATGGGCATACCATGGGAACAGGCACTGGCAGTAGTATTCATCTGCGGTATCATCAATATCATCATAACAGTTACAAGAATCAGAAAAATGATCATCTATGCAATACCGAAGTCTCTGCAGTATGCTATCAGCGGCGGTATAGGCCTGTTCATAGCATATATCGGATTGCTTGGCGGACACCTGCTCACATTCACTCCTGACGGAGCAGCAGACGCAGCCGGTAACTACAGTAAAGTAATACCTGCGCTTGTTGACTTCACAAGCCCGGATTCACTGCTGACAGTCATCGGACTTGTTATCATCGTCGTATTGATGCTCCTGAAGGTCAAAGGGGCGATCCTCATCGGCATCATAGCTACTACACTTATAGGCATACCGATGGGCGTGACGCAATTGCCTGAATCTTTTTCATTCGCTCCTCCGAGTCTTGCGCCGACATTTTTCAAGCTTGACATCGCAGGGCTGTTCAGCGATCCTTCGCAGCTTTTCAAAATACTCGCTCTCATATTGACATTCAGCCTTGCCGACACATTCGACACAATAGGCACATTCCTCGGCACAGGCAGAAAGTCAGGTATATTCGATCAGTTGGACGAAGAAGCGCTCAGGCATGGAAAAGGATTCTCTTCCAGACTTGACAGGGCATTGTTTGCAGACGCAACAGCAACTTCCATCGGTGCACTGCTTGGTACCAGCAACACCACCACTTATGTGGAAAGTGCAGCAGGTATAGCAGCAGGCGGCAAGACCGGAATGACATCTGCAGTGGTCGGCATTCTGTTCCTGCTGTCGCTCTTCATCTCGCCTATTGCAGGTATGGTTCCCTCTGCAGCTACATCAGCAGCACTGATAGTAGTCGGCATACTGATGGCAGAATCTCTCGGGAAGATCAAATGGGAAGAGTTGTCAGAAGCAATACCGGCATTCTTCACAGCAGTCGTGATGCCTCTGGCTTACAGCATAACAACAGGTATAGCGATAGGGTTCATATTCTACTGTGTAACCAAGATCTGCACGAAGAAAGCAAAGGATGTACATCCTATCATGTACATCGTTACAGTGATATTCCTGTTGAATTACCTGATCACGGCACTGAAGCTATTCTGACAATAAAATGTACTCTAAGATGAAGTCCGTCATTACAGGCGGACTTCTTTAACATAGGGCAGATTTTGTATAAAATATATGTATAATTGATATAGAACAAAACATATGGACAGATCAGCCGATTCGCACAGACGCGGAAAGGCAGACATTCGGGTGGAGATATCGGTCAGACGGTCTGCGCAGATGCAGATTGGCAGGTATTCGGGTAGAGATGTCGATTAGACGGTCTGCACAGACGCAGAGTGGCAGACATTCGGGTAGAGATATCGATCAGCTTGTCTGCGCAGATACGGACCACCGACATTATGAACAGACACAACGAAGACTCAGGGAGGAAAGCAACTATGGTAAAAACTGCAGAAACTGCAGAAGCTGGCATGAAAAAACAGCCGAAGGTCGCACTGGTGATGGGCAGCGACTCCGACTACCCTATAATGAAGGATTGCATTAAAACTTTGAAAGGGTTTGGTGTGGAGACTGAAGTACTGGTTTGCTCCGCCCACCGCACACCGGACAAGGCTGCACGCTTTGCAGCTGACGCTGAAGCCAACGGAATAGAAGTGATAATAGCTGCAGCGGGAAAAGCCGCGCACCTTCCGGGAGTTCTGGCAGCATATACTCCATTGCCGGTCATAGGGGTGCCGATAAAATCTTCCACGATGGACGGATTGGATTCACTGCTGTCCATCGTGCAGATGCCTTCGGGGATACCTGTTGCGACAGTTGCCATAGACGGCGCTGTAAACGCGGCACTTCTGGCAGTTCAGATACTGTCAGGCAAATATCCGGAACTGCGCGAAAGAATGCGGCAGTATAAGGATGAGCTGGCAAGGAAGGTTGAGCAGAAAAACGCCGACCTGCAGAGAAAGCTTCAGAATGGCAGAGAGTAAGGTGTGCCGGCTAACTATAGTGTAAGGTGTGCCGGCGGACTATAGTGTAAGGCGTGCCGGCGATCTTTAGAACAGGGTATGCTGGTGTTCTGCTGCAAGAAGTATGTCAACGCTCTTTGAATAAGGCGAGCCAGCGCTCCTTTGACAAATGTGCTGACGCTTTTTAGAGCAAGGCATCCTGACGCTCCTTTGGATAAGCTATGGTGGCTCTCTTTTGAGCGAGGTAATCCTGAATGGACAGAGAAGCGTATATCTGGTTAGTAGAGGCAAGCTGCCATCGAGGGAAATCAGATTGAGTAGTATCTGATTGATGGGCACAAATCAAAGGGTACCAGGCACGATCTGACGGGGCAAACACAACTGACAAGTTCCACGATTTTCTTCAGAGGATGTTCCTTTTACCTTATACATATCGGGCAGTACATGGTGCAAAAAATGAAATTTGGCGGAGGGTGATTTCAAATGATAGACTACAAATCGGCCGGGGTTGATGTTGAAGCCGGCTACGAAGCCGTAAGGCTGATGAGGGAAGATGTAAGGCGCACATTCAGACCCGAAGTGCTTACCGACATAGGAGGCTTCGGCGGACTTTTTGCACTGGACAAAAGCAAATACGAGGAACCGGTGCTGGTATCGGGCACTGACGGTGTAGGGACGAAGCTGAAAATCGCATTCATGATGGACAAGCACGAAACCATAGGTATCGACGCTGTGGCAATGTGCGTCAATGATATCATCTGCGGCGGAGCTGAACCGCTGTTTTTCCTCGACTATATAGCCGTAGGCAAAAACAGGCCGGAGCAAGTGGCTGAAATCGTAAAGGGAGTGGCTGACGGATGCGTTATGGCGGGATGTGCGCTCATAGGTGGTGAGACTGCTGAAATGCCCGGCTTTTACAGTGAAGATGAATATGACATAGCCGGTTTTGCAGTCGGCATAGTGGACAGGAAGAAAATAATCGACGGGAAAGGCATCAGAGAGGGAGACAAATTGGTAGGTCTGGCATCTTCCGGCCTGCACAGCAACGGATTCTCGCTGGTCAGGAAAGTTTTGAATCCCAACTGTGAAAAACTCAGCGAACATATAGGGCAGTTAAACTCGACCTTGGGCGATGAACTCCTAAAGCCCACCAGGATTTATGTCAAGTCTATACTGGACGTCAAAGACAGGTTCAATATAAAAGGAATTGCAAACATCACCGGCGGCGGTTTCATCGAGAACATTCCGAGAATGCTGCCTGACGGGTTGAGGGCCAGGATAGATATCGGGTCATGGCCTGTGCTGCCGATATTCACACTGTTGCAGGAAGCAGGCAACATCGCTCTTGAAAGCATGTTCAACACTTTCAATATGGGCATCGGCATGGTGCTGGCTGTTGAACCGTCTGAAGCCGAAGACCTGGTTTCGCATCTCCAGGCTCTTGGAGAGAAGGCTTATATCATCGGAGAAATTATCAGCGGAGAAAAAGGGATCGATTTGTACGAGCCGGGGAAAGGCTCTCAGGAATGTGAATCGGAAGGAGGACCGGCAGCTGATTCGGAACAAGACTCCATAACAGCAGCGGAAGATGAACCGGCAGCTGATTCGGAACAAGACTCCATAACAGCAGCGGAAGATGAACCGGCAGCCGATTCGTGACCAGACATGGCAACTGATTCGGGCAAGGTACGGCAGCGGGGCGGGAGAAGAGTCTTCGGGACTGAGTAATACCTCAGTTTTCGGGGGCGGATCAGCGCCCGGATCAAAAGCAAACACATCAGCCGGCACGGAAGGTTAATCTGTGCCCGATATGGATAATAACGATAAGGACAGCAGTCCGGATTACAGAAAGGCTGGAATTTACAAATGCTTAAGCTCGGGATAATGGTATCCGGCGGCGGCACCAACCTGCAGGCAATCATAGACAAGATAGACAGCGGGTATCTTGAAGGCTGCAGTATAGCCACCGTCGTATCCAGCAGACAGGGCGCATATGCATTGGAGCGGGCCAAGAAACACAACATCCCCGCTGTATGCATATCAAAGAAGTGCTTCGCTTCGGTGGAAGAATACGACAAAGCGCTGATCGAGCATTTCAAAAGCTACGATGTCGACCTTGTCGTATTGGCAGGTTTCCTGTCCATGCTGGGCAAAACCTTCGTCGATACATACAGGAACAGGATCATCAACGTCCATCCTTCGCTGATACCGTCATTTTGCGGGAAGGGCTACTATGGCATCACACCGCACCAGAAAGCGCTGGAATACGGCGTAAAGGTGACAGGTGCCACGGTGCATTTCGTCGATTTCGAATACGACAGCGGTCCGATCATACTGCAGAAAGCCATCGAAGTCATGGACGATGACACTCCCGAATCGCTGCAGCTCAGAGTGATGCAGCAGGCGGAGTGGGAACTGCTGCCTGAGGCGATAAAGCTGTTCAAAGAAAAAAGGCTTGTTATCGAGGGCAGGAGAGTCAGGATCACATAAAGCAGACAAATACCCATGAGTTGCATGCATGAGAGAAAATCTGTATGCGGCTGGATGGTTCAATAAGATGGTTCAATAAAATGAGCTGATAAAAATTATATATAAAGGAAGGGAAACAAAATGATAAAACGTGCTTTGATCAGTGTATCCGACAAGACCGGCATAGTCGAGCTGGCTCAGGCTCTCGCTAAGCGCGGGGTTGAGATAATATCGACAGGAGGTACTTTCAGGACGCTTGCAGAAGCAGGTATCAACGTCATTAACATCTCTGACATCACCGGCTTTCCGGAATGTCTGGATGGCAGAGTGAAGACGCTGCATCCGAAGGTACATGCCGGGATTCTGGCCATGCGGACCAGTGAGGACCACATGAAGCAGTTGGAAGAACTGGGTATCGAAACGATAGATATGGTGGTCATCAATCTTTATCCTTTCAAACAGACCATCCTCAAGGGGAATGTCGAGCTTGCAGAAGCCATCGAGAACATAGATATAGGTGGCCCCACAATGCTCAGGGCCGCTGCGAAGAACTACCAGGATGTAGCTGTAGTCGTGGATCCCGAAGATTATGCCAAAGTTATCAGCGAGATCGAAGCGACAGGGGATGTGTCCGGAGAGACCAAATTCAGGCTGGCATATAAAGTGTTTGAGCACACGAGTCATTATGACACGCTCATCGCCGAATATCTCAGGAGCAGACTGGGCGACCAGGCTTTCCCGGAGACATTGTCACTGACATTCGAGAAGGTGCAGGATATGAGATACGGGGAAAATCCTCACCAGAAAGCTGTCTTCTACAAGGAAGTCGGAGCGAATACGGGCTGCCTGACAAATGCGAAGCAGCTCCACGGGAAGGAGCTTTCCTACAATAACATAAATGACACCAACGGTGCATTGGAGCTCCTGAAAGAATTCGACGAGCCGACTGTCATAGTGACCAAACACGCCAATCCGTGCGGGGCGGCCAGCGGAACTGACATATTCGACGCATATATCAAGGCATTCGAGGCCGATCCGGTATCAGCTTTCGGCGGCATAGTGGCGCTCAACAGAGAAGTTGACGCCAGGACAGCGGAGGAGATGAAAAAGATATTCTATGAAATAATCATAGCTCCGTCATTCAGCCCTGAAGCTCTCGAGATACTCAAAGAGAAGAAAAATCTCCGGCTGCTGCAGTTGGAGGATATCTCAGCCAAACTGCCGGCGGGGACCTATGATATGAAAAAGGTCGCAGGGGGATTGCTTGTACAGGACTACAACAATGAGCTTTTCAACCCTGATGACCTGAAATGTGTCACAGAAGTAAAACCCACGGAGCAGCAGATGGAAGACCTTATCTTTGCCATGAAGATAGTGAAGCACGCTAAATCCAACGGCATCGCGCTGGCAAAGAACAAGCAGACTGTGGGCGTGGGACCTGGCCAGACCGCAAGGGTAACGGCACTGCGAATAGCTATAGATTATTATGGAAAGGATAAGACACCGGGCTCCGTCATGGCATCCGATGCGTTCTTCCCATTCCCTGACTGCGTTGAGATAGCACATGAAGCCGGCATCAAGGCGATCATTCAGCCCGGCGGTTCCATCAGGGACCAGGAGTCCATCGATGCGTGCAACAAATACGGCATCGCGATGGTATTCACCGGTATGCGCCATTTCAAACACTAGGGGACAGTTCTCACCTTCCGGGCAGGGGGGCGGTTCACCGATGGGGGACAGTTCTCACCTTTCGGGCAGAGGGCTGTTCACCGATGGGAGGGACGGTTCTCACCTTTTGGGCAGGGGAACGGTTCACCGATGGGAGGGACGGTTCTCAGCTTTCGGGCAGGGGAACGGTTCACCGATGGGAGGGACAGTTCTCACCTTCCGGACCGAAGGACGGTCCGCCGAGGGGGACAGTTCTCAGCTTACGGACCGGGAGACATATACTGACGGGAAACTGCCCCGTGGAAAGGAGCAGGATGATGAAGATACTTATTGTTGGCGGAGGCGGGCGTGAACACGCCCTGGCATGGAAAATATCAAAAAGCCCCAGAGTGAGCAGGCTCTACTGCGCACCCGGCAATGGCGGCATCGCCTCGCTGGCTCAGTGTGTTCCTCTGAAGGCAATGGACATAGAAGGCATCACTGATTTTGCGAAAAAAGAAGCCATCGATCTTGTTGTCGTCGCACCTGATGACCCACTGGCAGCAGGCATGGTCGACGCGCTGCAAAATGCAGGCATCCGCGCTTTCGGCCCATCGAAGGCTGCTGCTGAGATCGAGGGCAGTAAAGTGTTTTCGAAGAACCTAATGAAAAAATATGGCATTCCCACTGCTGCATATGAAGTATTCGACAATGCCGAAGAGGCTGTTGAATACCTCAGGAAATGCAGCTACCCGGCGGTGGTCAAAGCTGACGGGCTCGCACTGGGGAAAGGCGTCATCATAGCCAATGATTTCGATGAGGCAGCCAAAGCCGTCCACAGCATGATGGATGACAAGGTGTTCGGCGACGCAGGGAACAGAGTAGTCATAGAAGAGTTCCTCACCGGGACGGAGGTTTCGGTCCTCGCTTTCACCGACGGAGAGACGCTGGTCCCGATGATCAGCTCACAGGACCACAAGCGGGCGCTGGACAACGATATGGGTCTGAACACCGGCGGTATGGGTACATTCTCGCCAAGCAAACTTTACACCGATGAAATGAACGACTGGTGCATGAAGAACATATTCATGCCCACCATAGAGGCGATGAACAAGGAAGGCCGCAGGTTCAGGGGTGTGCTGTACTTTGGCCTGATCATCACGGAAGACGGGCCGAAGGTACTTGAATACAATGCAAGGTTCGGGGATCCTGAGACCCAGGTGGTATTGCCGCATCTGAAGACTGATATTATCGACATATTCGAAGCGATCATCGACGGAAAGCTTTCGGAGTTAAATATCGAATGGGAAAATAAATCTGCGGTCTGTGTGATACTGGCATCTGGCGGGTATCCGGGCAAATACCGCACCGGGCTGGAAATAACGGGCATCAGTGAAGCGGAAGAGGATCCGTCAGTAATAGTATTCCACGCAGGCACAAAACTCGAAGCAGGCAAGTATTACACTGCCGGAGGAAGAGTGCTGGGAGTTACGGCTGTGGCTGATTCTATCGATGATGCACGCGCCAGGGCATATGCCGCAGTCGAAAAAATAAAATTCGACGCTATGCACTACCGCCGGGACATCGGAATAAAGAAATAGTGTGAAGGAAGATCCGTCTGCGGCGTGCAGGACATTTTCGCCACCGGATCGCAGGCGGGATAGCCGAACCTGGCAGGTATACAAATGACTATGGAAAACAGTAACAAACCTGATAAAATCGAATACAAACCTGAGGCACAGCCACTAAAGGCAAGAAGGATCGGCATCATGGGAGGTACATTCAACCCGATCCACAATGGTCACCTGATCGTTGCAGAGGATGTCCGCGGAAAGGCAGGCCTCGATAAGGTGCTGTTCATCCCTTCAAGGCAGCCTCCCCACAAACCGGGCATTGAGCTGGCTGATGCAGAGCACCGTTTTGAGATGGTGAGGCGTGCCGTCAGTTCCAACCCATGCTTCGAGGCCTCACGCATCGAGATAGACAGAAACGGTACCACATACACGGTAAATACGCTGATGGAGCTCAGAGAAAGATATGGAGAAGAAGCAGGCATTTTTTTCATCATAGGTGCCGATGTAGTCCCTGAGTTGGTTACATGGAGAGAGTGCGAGAAAGTTTTTCGCCTTTGCGAGTTTATCGCGGTGATGCGCCCCGGATTTGACGAAACAGAAATCAGCGACACCATACGCCGGCTTTCGTCAGAAAAAGGCGCAAGGATACACCCGATCCAGTCGCGTCTGATAGATATCTCTTCCACGGACATCCGTGAAAGATGTAACAGAAGGCATTCAGTCAAGTATCTCGTCCCTGAGTCCGTCGAAGAGTATATTATTGAAAATGGTCTATATAGGGCTTAATGCGAACAGTGTTCTATAAAAATGCGTATACAAGCTTAATGCTGATATCGTTTCTATAGAATGCATATGCAGTGGTTAATGCTGAAAATGCTCTGCACAGAATGCACACACATAGCTTGATGCAGGTATTGTTCTATACAGAATGTATATACAGAGGTCGATGCAGAAGATGCTTGGATTGGATGAAATGATAAAAAAGCTGCAGCAAATACTGACGCCCAAAAGATTCAGGCATTCCATGAGTACTATGGAGGAGTGCATCCGCCTGGCTGAAAAATATGATGTCGATGTGGAGAAAGCAGCAATTGCAGGCCTTATCCATGACTGTGCCAAAGATCTGGATAAAGATGCTGTTTTACCGATATGCGAAAAGTATGGTATCATTGTCGATGAAATAGCCAGATCACAGCCAAAGCTGCTCCATGGAGAGATCGGTGCTCATATGGCCAGAGAGCTGTTCGGTGTGGAGGATCCTGAAATCCTGGATGCAATTACCGATCACACACTGGGCAGGCCCGGAATGAGCAAGCTGAGCAGCATTGTTTTTGTCGCTGACTACACAGAAGCCGGCAGAGACTTCGAAGGCATCGAAGAGATAAGGAAGGCAGCGGATGAGGGTCTGGAAAACGCGATAGTGGCCGGGATAGACAGCACCATAAGGCATGTTTTGAGGAAAGGACAGCCGCTGCACCCGCAGTCAGTGATGACGCGTAACTGGGCATTGAAAAGGCTGAAGGAGCAACATCAGGAGCAGCCGGCGCATCAGGAGCAGCCGGCGAATCAGGAGTTGCCGGTGCATCAGGAGCGGTAAGCGTGGATTTGGCGCTCTCAGCGGCGGTATCGCAATAAACACTGTTTCCGGCATGACAGTTCCGGTATTTAAAAGGTAAGGTGACAGTCCATGGCAGGGAAAAGAAAAAGTTCTGTTGCCAGCATGTTGTTCTATACATTTGGTACGATACTCCTGCTAACATTGATAATCATATGTATACTGAATTTCATCAGGGACGGAAGGCCGTTCAGATAGTATAACCAAAAGAGTAGCAGTATAACCAAAAGAACATCAGTATAACCAAAGAGTATCAGTTTAACCAAAAGAGCATCAGTATGACCAAAGAGTATCAGTATGACCAAAGAGTATCAGTATAACTAAAAGAACATCGGTATGATATAACAAAAATGAGTGTCGACATAATATATACTAAAGCAGATGGGGGCGACAGCATGAAATTCTATTATACAGAACAGACCAATTTCTATGGCAGCAGTAAGCCGTCCGAGTTGCTCAAGGAATACGGCAGTCCGCTGTATGTATACAATGAATCCATACTGAGGCAGAGATGCCGTGAAATGGCCGGACTGGTCTCATACCCCAATTACAGGTCCAACTATTCCATAAAGGCAAATTCAAATCTGGAGTTGCTGAAAATAGTGAGGGAAGAGGGACTGCATGCTGATGCCATGTCGCCCGGCGAGATACATGTGCTGCTGGCAGCCGGATTCAGGCCGGATGAGATATTGTTTGTGGCCAACAATGTTTCTGCAGAAGAAATGCAGTATGCCATAGACAAAGGCATTATCTTAAGCTGCGATTCTCTGTCACAGCTCAGGCAATACGGCAGGCTCGATCCGGGGGGCAAGGTAGCCGTAAGGTTCAATCCCGGTGTAGGGGCCGGTCATCATGAAAAAGTCGTCACCGGCGGTGAAAAAACGAAGTTTGGTGTCAGCCTGGATTTCATAGATGAGGTCAAAGCAATACTGAAGGAATACAGGCTCAGGCTCGTGGGGATAAACCAGCATATAGGCTCACTGTTCATGGAGCCGTCTGCCTATCTGCAGGGAGCAAAGGCTCTGCTTGATGTTGCATCGAATTTCGAGGATCTCGAATTCGTGGACATGGGTGGCGGTTTCGGTATCCCTTACCGCAAGCAGGAAGGCCAGGAAAGGCTGGATCTCAGGAAGACAGGCCTCGGGCTGACCCAATTGATCGAAGACTGGACAGCCAATTACGGCAAAAGGGTCAGGCTGAAAATCGAGCCGGGCCGCTACATCGTTGCGGAATGCGGTGTTCTGCTTGGCACTGTACATTCGGTCAAGCAAAACGGCACCACCACATATATCGGAACAGATATCGGCTTTAACGTCCTCCTCAGGCCTGCCATGTATGACTCTCACCATGACATCGAGTTCTACAGGAACGATGCCATATTGAAAACTGAAAAAGTCCGCCCTGCCACTGTGGTAGGAAATATCTGCGAAAGTGGCGATATAATAGCGGAAGACAGGATGCTGCCGGAAGCAGCAGAGGGAGACCTGATAAGCATCATGGATGCAGGTGCATACGGCTACTCCATGGCATCAAATTACAACAACCGCCTGAGACCCGCAGAAGTACTCATAGGACTTGACGGCAGCCCGAGACTGATACGCAGGCGAGACACGCTGGAAGACCTGATGCGCGGTTTTGTTTAAACGGAATTGTTGTATGAGACGAAATCGTATGAGGCAGGTTTACGCAGGGAGAACGTGCGTCCGAGTGTCTGAATAAGAGTCGAGTGGAACTGGACAATGAGGCTAAACAGAGAGTCAAAGCCGGAGCGCTTGTGGCAGTGGTCCAGGGCCAGTGGAACTGAGTCAGAGGGTCAAAGCCGGAACACTTCTGTCAGCTGAAGTGTGCCAGAGTTACTGTGCAGAGGGCCTGTGTTGGTAGCCGATGTTAGTGCGCATGTGCAAGCGGGTCAGTGCCGGACGGTCAGTGGTAGAACGCTTGTTTCAGTGGGATCTGTGCCACTGTGGTAGCGCCAGATTGCTTGTGCTAATGGTTCAGGGCCAATGGGATCGAGTCAGTGTCTGAGTTGGAGCTGGAGTCAGAGTCAGAGCCTGAGACTGA
>Ga0116181_1002028_pt1 | contig 16858 bp, 16 predicted proteins | sample AD_UKC075_MetaG_FD_89752 | JGI IMG/M metagenome (GOLD analysis project Ga0116181, IMG submission 89752) | Active sludge microbial communities of municipal wastewater-treating anaerobic digesters from USA - AD_UKC075_MetaG | ecosystem: Engineered > Bioreactor > Anaerobic > Digestate | place: USA...
CGGCGGCGGCGCGTCCGGGAAGACGCAGCGGTAGCACGGCCCGCGACCGGCCCACCAGACGGACACCTGCGCCTGGAACTGCAGCACCGACGCCCACACGTGCGGAAGGCGGGCCCGCGCGCAGGCTCGACCCACGGCATACCGGGTGTCGAAGTTGTCGCTCCCGTCGACGACGAGGTCGTAGCCCGCGACGATGCCAGGGGCGGAGGCGCGGGTGATCCGGGTGTCGTGCCGCACGACCCGCACCTGGCTGTTGAGTCGAGCGATGGAGAGCTGCGCCGACGCCGTCTTGGGATGGCCGATCGAGTCCTCGCCGTGCAACACCTGGCGGTGCAGGTTAGTGAGGTCGACGATGTCGTCGTCAACCACGCCGAGCGTGCCGACCCCCGCTGCCGCGAGGTAGAGCAGCGCCGGTGACCCGAGCCCACCAGCTCCGACGACGAGCACCTTCGCCTCGGCCAGTCGCCGCTGTCCCGCCGAACCAATCTGGGCGAGCAACTCCTGTCGCGCATAGCGGTCCGGGCTGGCGACAGCGCTTTCCGGGTCGAGGTTGCCGACGGAGTTCGGGGACTGCGGCGGAGCCGACATGTCCGCAGAGTACCCAGCGGGCGGCTACTGACGCGTAGGATTCCAACGGTCGCGGACAGGGTCCGCCCCGACTGAGGAGGGCCAGAACACGCCATGACGATCGCGGATCCGCGCGTCAAGGGGCAACGATTGCCCCGCTCGGCCCGGCGCGCCCAACTGCTGGCCGCCGCGCAGGCAGCGTTCGTCGAGTCCGGCTATCACGCAGCCGCGATGGACGACATCGCCGAACGGGCTGGCGTCTCGAAACCCGTTCTCTACCAACACTTCCCGGGCAAGTTGGAGCTTTATCTCGCGCTCCTCGACGAGCGGGCTGGCGAGTTGGAGGCGGCGGTCCGTGCCGCGTTGGCGACGACGGGCACCAACAAGGAGCGCGTGTTCGCCACTGTCGCAGCCTATTTCGAGTTCGTCGCGCGCGAGGGTCAGGCGTTCCGGATCCTCTTCGAGTCCGACCTCATCAACGAGCAAAACGTCGCTCGGCGCATCGAGGGTGCCTTCACCCGGTGCGGGGAGGCTTTCGCCGACGCGATCGCCGCCGATACCGAGATGTCCCGAGCCGACGCCATGGTGTTGGCCATGTCGCTCACCGGGATGGCTCAGATGTCCGCCCGCAACTGGGTCACCCTGGGCGCGACCGTCGGCCAGGAGGAAGCGGCCCGGCTGGTCGGGCAACTCGCCTGGCGCGGTTTGGGCGGCTTCCCTCGCTCGCGGCCGGCGACCGCGACAGAGCCCGTCGACTCAGGCGGTGCCGGGGAATCCCCCACGCCCGCCTAGAGTTTGGGTCAACGACACAGCGGTATGCCGTGACATGAAGGGAAACATCGTGGAGGTCAGGATCGGCGTGCGACAGGTCGCGCGCGAGCTGGTGTTCGAAACGGACGACACCGCCGAGGCGGTCAGCGCCGCGGTCGAGGCGTCGCTGCGCGAAGGCACCGTGCTGGCGTTGAGCGACGACAAGGGACGGCGCTACCTCGTGCCGGCCGACGCCGTCGGCTTCGTCCACCTAGGCGACACCGAGAAGAGCCGAGTCGGCTTCGGAATCGGCTGATTTCGTTCGGTTGAGTCTGCGCTCAGGGGGAATACCTTTGAGTACGCAGTGAGTTCACATGCATAGCGCCCCGAAATCGGCGGGTGCTCGACGTTCCGGCCTCGTGGCCAGAAGGAGACATTCACGTGATCAGCAGCATCATCTGGGCCGTCATCACCGGCCTCATCATTGGTCTTCTCGGCCGGCTCATTCTTCCCGGCCGTCAGAACATCTCGCTCGCGATGACCACGCTCATCGGCATCATCGCCTCGTTCGTCGCCGGTCTGCTGCTGGGTCTGACGACCTACAGCAACGCCAGCGGCGGCATCCCGTGGCTCTCAGTCATCCTCGGGGCGGTCCTCGCGGCCGTGGGGATCGTGCTCTACGGCAACATGTCGGGCAAGCGCGTCTGACCCTCGTCTGGTCACTTCACCGAACGGGTCCGGATTTCCGGGCCCGTTCGGCATTTCCAGGCTCCTTGTGACGGCGACGCCACTCAGGCAGTGAGGCCGAGGTTCTCCATGCGGCGAGTGTGCGCGTCGGTGATCCGGGCAAACATCCGGCCGAGCTCAGCGAGGTCGGCGCCGCGCTCGCCGCCAACCAACAACGCTGTCAGAGAGTCGCGTTCGACGCCCACCCGCTGCGCCTGCTGGAGCGCCTCCCCCATGATCCGTCGGGCCCACAGCGCCAGCCGGCCACCCAGGCGCGAGTCGGCGGCGATCGCGTCACGGACCGTCGTCGAGATGAAGGATGCCTGACCCTCATCGCGCAGCAGCTCGACAACGAAGGACCGGCTGCCGGAGTCGAGGTATTGCGCCACCTCGGCGTAGAAGTCGCGGGCGATGCCGTCACCGACGTAGGCCTTGACGATGCCCTCGAGCCAGTCGCTGGGGCGGGTCCGCTCGTGGAAGGAGTCGATCGCGTCGACAAAGGGAGCCATCGCCTGCACCTGGTCGGCGCCCAGCGACTCCAGTCGACCGCGGACCTGCTCGAACTGACCGAAGACCATCGCCGCCATCCGGGCGACCTCCGACTTGGCACCCAGGTCGGGCGCGAGCTGTGCGTCACCGGCCAGCGCGCCAAACCCGCTCAGCTGGGCGTAAGACAGGGCACCCAGCAGGTCGACCACGGCGATGTGGTTGGCGTGGGCACTTTCCGGCTGCTCGCTCATAGCCGCAGCGTAGCCGCGGCGCCGCATGGGGCGACACGCCGACTCCGGTAGACTCGCCCGGTCAAGAGGTGCCCGATCGGCCCGAATCGATGACGAACCAGCGGCGTGGCGCCGCCCCCGAAGACCTCCGATCGGCCCATATCGCCGTCGCGGCGAGGGTTCGCCCACAGCGACCCGCAGCGACCGGCCCGATCGGAAGCGACTCATCCATGACCATCGACACTCCCGACCAATCCGCAGTGACGACCGAAGGGACCAGCGCCGACGGACCTGCCGCGGCCGCACCGGAGCCGACCTTCGCCGACTTCGGCGTGCACCCGGACATCGTCGCGGCGCTCGTCGACCACGGCATCGTGCACCCCTTCCCCATCCAGGCGATGACCCTGCCGGTGGCGCTGGGCGGGCACGACATCATCGGCCAGGCCAAGACGGGCACCGGCAAGACCCTGGGTTTCGGCGTACCGATCCTCCAGCGCGTCGTCTCGCCGACCGACGAGGAGTTCACCTCGCTGATCAAGCCCGGCCTGCCGCAAGCCCTCGCCGTGGCCCCCACCCGTGAGCTCGCGGTTCAGGTCGCCAGCGATCTGGAGCGTGCCGCAGGCAAGCGCGGGGTGCGGGTCCTCACCGTCTACGGCGGGCGGGCCTACGAGCCGCAGGTCGAGGCCCTCAAGCGTGGCGTCGAGGTCGTCGTCGGCACTCCTGGCCGCCTCATCGACCTGGCCAAGCAGGGCCACCTCAACCTGTCCCAAGCCCGCATCGTCGTCCTCGACGAGGCCGACGAGATGCTCGACCTGGGCTTCCTGCCCGATGTCGAGACCCTCATGTCGCTGACCCCTGCGGGGCGCCAGACGATGCTCTTCTCGGCCACCATGCCCGGCGCCATCGTCGCGCTGGCGCGGCGCTATATGACCCAGCCCACCCACATCCGGGCGATGGGCGACGAGACTGAGAACGCCCACACGGTCAAGGCGATCGAGCAGTTCATTTACCGCTCGCACGCCATGGACAAGGTCGAGTTGCTCGCCCGCGTGTTGCAGGCCAAGGACCGCGGCCTCACCCTCATCTTCACCCGCACCAAGCGCGCAGCCGCTCGCGTCGCCGAAGACCTCGCCGAGCGCGGGTTCGCCTCCGCAGCGATCCACGGTGACCTCGGCCAGGGTGCCCGCGAGCAGGCGCTGCGCGCCTTCCGTAACGGCAAGGTCGACGTGCTCGTCGCCACCGACGTCGCAGCACGCGGCATCGACGTCGAGAACGTCACCCACGTCGTCAACTACCAGTGTCCTGAGGACGAAAAGACCTACGTCCACCGCATCGGCCGCACCGGCCGGGCCGGCAACACCGGCATTGCGATCACGCTCGTGGACTGGGAGGACATGCCGCGCTGGTCTCTCATCGACCGGCAGCTCGACCTCGGCATCCCCGAGCCGGTGGAGACCTATTCATCCTCCGAGCACCTCTACACCGACCTCGACATCCCCACCGACGTCACGGGCTACCTCGACAAGGCCAAGCAGACGCGCGCCGGCCTCGACGCCGAAGTCCTGGAAGATCTGGGCGAGACCGGCGGTCGCGGCGGCAAGGGCGGTCGTGGGGGCCACGGTGGCAGCCGTGCGGGGGGCCGCTCCGGCGACCGCGACGACCACAGAGGCAATGGCCGGGACCGTCGCGAGCGCCGCGGTCGCGACACGCACGACCAGGGCGACAGCACCGACGGCGAGGGCAACGACACTGCTGGCACCTCACGCCCGCGGCGCCAGCGCAACCGTCGGCGCGTGAACGGTGCCACAGGCGCGTCGACCGAGGGCACGACGACCGGCAGCGCACCCCGAGCCTCGGCCGATGCCGGGGACACCACACCGGCCGGTATGCCGTCGTCCGACTCCCCGTCGCGGCCGCGCCGTCGGCGCCGTCGCGGCGGCAGCTCGTCCGGCGTCGCAGCAGCGGACATCGCGACGCAGGGCTAACCAGACAAGGCCCCACAACACCCTGACCGGGCAACCCAGCCCGGCCAGCCAGCCAGACCCGGCTCGCTGGCCTCAGGCCGTCGGCCAGAACTTCGCAGCCAGACCCTCGGCGACCTGGCGGTAGGCAGCGGCGCCCTTGGACCGCTTGGCTGTGGTCAGAATCGACCGGCCCACTGCCGGAGCTTCCGCGAAGCGGATCGTCTTGGGAATCGGTGGCAGCAGCACCGGCAAGCCATACCGCTCGCCCACGTCGGCGAGCACCGCCTGCGAGTGCGCCGACCGGCCGTCAAAGAGCGTCGGCAGCACGCCGACGACCTCGAGGTCCTTGTTGAGCAGACGCTTGACGTCGCGCACCGTGTCGAGCAGTTGGCCCACCCCTCGGTGACTGAGCATCTCGCACGGCATGGGGATGATGAGCCCCTTCGCGGCGGTCAGCGCCGCCAAGGTCAGCACCCCGAGGCTCGGCGAGCAGTCCAGCAGGACGATGTCGTAATCGCCGAGCACCGGCTCCAAGGCGGTCCGCAGGGCGAATTCCCGCCCAGGACGGCCCAGTAGCTGCGCTTCGGCACCGGCTAGGTCGATGACCGACGGCAACAGGTGCACCCCTTCGGCGCACTCGATGACGGCGTCGCCGACCTCGGCCTGACCGAGCAGCACCTCGTTGATGGAGGTCTCGACGGTGTCGGGGTCCACGCCGAGGGAGAAGGTGAGGCAGGCCTGGGCGTCGAGGTCCACCAGCAGCACCCGCTTGCCCAACTCGGCGAAGGCGGCCCCGAGGCTCGCCACCGACGTCGTCTTGGCGACGCCGCCCTTCTGGTTGGCGACGGCCACGACGACCGCGCCCGCGCGAACGCGCCCACGCGATCGTGGTTGCTTCGGGGCGGGGGTGGTCGACCTGCTGCTGCGCGGCGCCGCGCTCATGCCTGCACTCCTTCGTCTCGGTCAGGGTCGGGGACCGATTCGCTCGGTGCCTCCAGGGCGGCCCAGGACTCGTGCTCTGGACCGACCGCCTGTCCAGGGGGACAGTGGGCACGGTAGTCGCACCAACGGCACAAGGGCGACAACCGTGGTGGGAAGCACTCCGCGTCGGTGCCGGACACGGCATACTCCGCGTCGGCGCGCCGCAGGTCGGCCGCGATCGACTCGGCCTCGCGCACCTTGGCGACCAGCGAGTCGTCCGAGTGGGTGTGCGAGACCACCATGCCGGTCGGCACGTGGTGCAACTCCACCCGCATACAGCGCCGCCGGAACATCTTCCACACCGCCGCGGCATACAGGGCCAGCGGCAGCGAGGTGCGGGCATCCTCGTCGGTGAGCGGGCGCCGGCCGGTCTTGTAGTCGACGACGACGAGCTCGCCGCCGCGGTCATCGAGCCGGTCGATCCGCCCGAAGAAGGCCAGCTTCTCGGTCTTGAAGGCGGCGGTGCGCTCGATGCCGATGGGCACCCGCGAGGCATCGACCCCGCCCAGGTATGCCGTGACCTCCTCGCGCACCCGCTCCCGCCATACCTCGCTCTGCCGCTCGTCGCGGAACCCCAGGCCGATCCAGCCCTCTCGCACGAGCCGGCCGCCGGTCTGAGGGGTGCGTGGGGTGGAATCCCACCAGTCGCGCAGCGCGTTGTGCGTGCTCACCCCGACCGACGTGTGCGCGCGCTGCGGCCGGGATGGGGGCCGCGGCCGGTCGAGGTAGGCGAACCGATACCGACGCGGGCAGTCCAGCCAGGCCAGCAGGCGGGACGGGCTCGCGGCATACAAGGGGGTGGGCATGCCCGGGAAGGTGCCCTGCTCCCCCGGCCCCGGAGCGCCGCTCACGGGCGGACGACCGCCGAGCCGGCGCCGAGCGACTCGATCGCGGCGAGCACGTCGGGGTGGGTCAGTTCGGCACCGATCCGCACCGGCTTCCCGGTGCCGTGATAGTCACTGGATCCGGTGACGAACACGCCGGTATGCCGTGCCGCCTCCCGCACCGCGCGCCGGGCCCGCTCGTCGTGGTCGGGATGGTCGGCCTCGACCCCCGCCAGACCCACGGCTGCCAGTTCCTCGACCAAGGCAAGGGTGGGTGCGACTCCTCGCCGGGCCGCCAGCGGGTGGGCCAGGACCGGGACTCCGCCGGCAGCCCGCACCAGTGCAACGGCGCGGGCGGGATCGGGGGCGTAGTAGCGCACGTAGTAGGGACTGTCGTCGGCGAGCCAGCGCCGGAATGCCTCGTCCCGATCGGCGACCACGCCCGATGCGACAAGCGCATCCGCGACGTGCGGTCGCCCAGGCGTCGCGCCCGCGGGGACCTGCGCCGCCACCTGCTCCTGCGAGATCGGTATGCCGTCCGCCGCCAGCAGATCGACCATCCGCTGCAGCCGAGTGGCGCGCGAGGAACGGGCCCGGTCGAGCTCGGCCAGCAGTGCGGGGTTGGCCGGGTCGAGGAGGTAGCCCAGCAGGTGCACCGACCGTCCGTCGCGCTCGCAGGAGATCTCCACGCCCGGCACCACGGCCACGCCCAGCCGACGGCTAGCCTCGAAGGCTTCGTCCCACCCGGTCATGACGTCGTGGTCGGTGAGCCCGACGACATCCAGACCCGCGGCGAGCGCATGGGCGACCAGCCCGGCTGGGGCATCGGTGCCGTCGCTGCGGGTCGAGTGGGTGTGCAGGTCGATGCGCACCCGGCCAGCTTAAGCCGGGGCGTCGGGTTCCCGGCGCGCCCGGCGGCAGCTGTGGACACACAACCCGGGCCGGCGTCATCCTGCGCCCGCGGGTCCTCACGGGTCCGGCCCCTGATCCGACCCTTTCGGTGCCCGACCAGCTCCCGCTGAGTATCCCGACTCAGGCGCGCCACCCTCGGCGGTCACTACGCTGACCCGGGACAGCAGGCCGGGAAGGGGATCTCGTGACGTATACCGCAGCGGTAGACGGGTTGAGCACCGCGACGGTGTTCACCGACACGCGCCAGAGTGTGGAAACGACGGCTCGATCGCTCACCGAGGCTCTGGGGGGCGCCGAAGCGGCCTTGGGCAGCGCCGCCATGTCGATGGCGGTGAGTTCGGCGGTGGTGGCGCTACTGGGCAATCTGCGCACGGCATACGGGGCGATGGGCTCTCTGGAGCACCGGGTGACGGCCGCGGGAGTGAACTATCGCGCGACCGAAGATGCCGCCGTAGCGCAGTTCGGAGCCATCCATGCCTCGTGACGACACCGGAGGCGGGAGCAGCGGGGGTCTGGCCCTGTTCGTGCCGCCCCTGGGCGACCCGTTTGCCATCCGGTCGTTCGCCTCGACGCTCTCCGGTGGCGCGGACTCGGTCGGCGACGCGGCCGTCAGCGTGCGGCGCCAGGCCGAACGAGTGGTCTCCAGCACCTCCTGGACCGGCACGGCGGCCGATGGGTTCACGTCCTCGACCGACCTGCTCAAGGCCGGGCTCAGTGCCCAGGAGGGCCCGACCCACGATGTCGCGGCCGCCTGCCAAGGCTTTGCCGACGCCCTGGACCAGGCCCAACGCCGGATCGCCGCGGCCGCCACCCGCTACGACTCGGCCCAGTCGGCCTCCGATGCCCTGGTCGCGCAGGTCAATGCCAACCCCGACCGCACCCCCGCCGAGGTGGCCGCGGCCCAGCAGACCATCGACGGGTACTCCAGCCAGATGCAGGCGGCCGTCGACGACGCCACCCTGGCGTGGAACGGCTACCGCGAGGCCGAGCAGTCTTATTCGGCCAAGATCACCGGCGCTGTCATCCCGCTGCAGACGATCCCGTCCTTGGAAGAGTTGCTACGGCTGCTTGGCGACGTCAACGAATACACCGATGCCTTCGGCAGCATCTGGGAGTTGGCCTGGTCCTACGCCAGCGTGCGCAATCTGGCCGCAGTCATCGGCGGAGGCAGCGAACCGATCCAGACCTTGGAGAGTCTGCTCACCGCAGTCCGCGCCGGAGCGGCCGAGTCACCGGCCGCCGTTGCCGCCGCCGCCAGCGAGGTGAGTGCCCTGCAGGGCGAGATCGCCGCACTGCAGGCGCTGAAGGCGCGCGGGCTGCTGTCCGGCGCCGAGGCCACTCGCCTCGGCCAACTCGAAGCACGCCTGCCGTCCGCGCTCTCCCGCTTGGAGTCGGCGGTCGGGGGCGCCGAGAGCTTCTCCAAGTGGAGCAAGATCCTCGGGGGCGCCAGCAAGGTGCTCACCGGCATCGCCGTGCTCGGCGACGTCATGACCCTCATCGACCCGCCCCACGAGGGCGGCTGGGGGGTCGTCGATCGAGTTGCCGCGGGTGGCAACCTGGTCGGGCTCGGGATCGGTGCGGTGGCCGCGACCTCCTGGGGTGGGGCGCTGCTGGCCGGCACGGCGATCCCTGTTGTGGGCCAGGTGCTCGTCGTCGGCACTGGCCTCTATCTCGCCGGCAGCTGGCTCTATGACAACTGGGAACCCTTTCATGACGTCGTCGACTCAGCCGTGGGGGGCATCGTCGACGCCGCGCATGCCACCGGCGAGTTCCTCAGCGACGCCGGGGAGACTATTGGTGAGGGCTTGGAGGCCGCGGGCGACGCCATCGGCGATGCCCTCGGCAGCCTCTTCGGTGGCTAGGAGCGGACGATGAGCTTGATCGAGACGGATCCTCAGGAGCGGCGGGCGGAGATCGACCGGCTGATCTTCGATGCGACAGTCCGCGGGGTGGTGCCGCTGCCGACGCTCACCGACGACCAGCTGTGCGTGCTCAGCGAGGGCCGCTGGCCGCTCACCGACGTGCCGGTGTGGACCGACTGGGCGGCGCTCGACCCTGGTGTGCGATTCGCTCGCGGCGAGCGCGCCCTGCGAGAACTCGCCGCGGCCGGCCACGTCCTCGGCTGGCAGCACGACGCGCACGGTTGGACCGTGTCCGCCGCGCCGGCTCTCGCGCTCCTGACCGCAGCCCGGGCCCGGCCCTCGTATGCCGCGTTCGGAGCCGGCCTCGGCGCCGGCCACGAGGTGCGGGCACCGCGCTGGTTCGGTATCGGCGCGTCCGACGGGGCCGATCACCTCGTCGTCGTCGAGTTGCTCGTCGCCGGCGCGCGACAGCATCGGCTGATGTCGCCGACTCGGCTGTCCCGGTCGGTGGCCGAGTGGGCCGCTGCCTGTCTGACCTCCGCCGCGATGGGGCAACAGGTGCCCGCCGTCGCCGTCCTGCTGGTTCGCCCCGGGCCCGACGCCTCCGTCCCCGGCGCCGACCGGGTCGCGGACTCGGGTGCAGAACCCGGCGCGTATGCCGTGCGCGTCGCCTCCCAGCCCGGTCACCCGGGGTTCGACGTCGACGCCCGCACGGCGTTGGGCGAGCGGATCGCTCGTCAGGGCTGCGCGGTGGACGAGGTCGACGAGGTCGTCGCCCGCGTGTTGCAGTCGGCAGCTCCAGAACGGGATGGCTCATGAGCGTGGACCCCGGCCGGGGAGCGACCTCGGCCCCCACGTTCATCGAACGCGGCGCAGCTGTCGGCCTCTCGGCCAAGGTGGCGGCATACACCTTGTTGCCGATCGCCGTCGCCGTCATCGTCGTCGCGATGGCCACCCTTCCCCAAGGCCCAGGCCGCCGGATCACCCCCGCCGGGCTCCTCGCGGCCGTGATCGCCACGGCATTGCTGGTGGTCTGGCTCCGCACGACCATCCGCGTCCTCGGCCAGGGCCGGATCGGGGTCCGCGTGGACTCCTCGGGACTGACGGTGGGCGACGTCGGCCCGACCCGAAGTCGCCCGACACCGCCCGAGGCCGTGAGCATGCACCCCTACTCCGCGCCATGGTCGGCGGTCTACGACGCCCGGCTCGTCATCGATCCGGCCCAGGTGGCGTCCGCGCGACAGCGTTCTGCCGTTCGGCAGATGCCCGGATCGCGGATCAAGGCGCCATCCCGGCCCGCGTACTTCCCGGATTCCGGGCCGCTGTTCATGTGCAAGGTCGACCCGGCTCAGGTCCGCTGGCCCGCGCTGCCGGTCGGCGTCGCGCCCAGTCATGTGTGGACCGTCCCGGTCCGTGACCTCGACGGTCTCACCGCGGCACTGGAGCGGCACGGCATACCGGTCCGGCGCTCGGCGCCTGCCTTGGGGCCGACCCGCGAGACGGACATGGTCGAGACCGACCTGCGATCCGATCCCGGGTACCAGCGGGTCGCCGACCATCTCCGAGGTGCGCTGCCGCGCTCCCGCGCGGAGCTGGAGGCGGCCATGGTGCGCGACCTGAAGGTCGAGCCCTACCTCACCTGATCGGCCGGGCCAGGCGACGCGTCCGGGGCTGGCTCCCCGAGCCGCACCCGACGGGTCAGGGCCATCCGGCCCAGCGAGGTGCCCATCGACACACCGGCAGCGATCCCGATGCCGACGGCTGCTGCGTCGAAGAGCGTCGAAAGCCCCTCGGCCAGCCCGGTTTCGGTGTTGGTCACGAGTTGGAAGACGCCCTGGTAGACCGACCGACCCGGCACCAGCGGCAGGATCGCCGCGGTGGTGATGACCAGGGCAGGGATGCGGACCCGCCGCGCCACCAACTGGGCCGGGAGACCGACCAAGAGCGCCGCAGCAGCCGAGGCGGACGGCCGACCCGCTCCCCACGAGGTGAAGGCCACCAGCAGCAGCAAGGCGGCACCCCCCGCGAGCCCACACACGAGGACCGCGCGGCCGACGGCATACGAACTCACCGCGAACGAGGCCGCGACGCCCGCCGCGGCGAGCACCTGGACGACCGTGTCGACGTCGCCCATGGTGCGGGTGCTGATCGTCATCGGCACTCCGATGCGGTGCGCGACCGCGAGCACTGCGACGATGCCGGCGATCATCCCGACGGTGAGCACCATCACCTCGGTGAGCCGTCCGCCGGCGGTGACGTAATAGCCCTCGATCGCGTCCTGGGCCGCGCCCACGAAGGACAGCCCGGACAGCAACACGACGATGCCGGCCGCCACGACGAGCGAGGGCGATACGGACAGCAGCACGAGGTCGCGCCGCAGCACCGCCACCCCCACCGCCACGGCCGTGGGGACGGCGGCACCAACCGCCTGGGTGAAGAACGGCGCGAATCCGGCCCGTTTGAGCTGGTGTTGCAGGCTCGCGATGGCCACCGAGGTGAGGAAGGTCAGCAGCACGATGAGCGGCCCACCACCGAGCAGGGCTGCGGCCGAAGCTCCGATGCCACCGGTGGCTGCCGAGACGATCCAGCGCCGATAGGGGTGGTGGGCCTGGATGACCGAGTCGAGGCGGACGCGCGCACGCTCCACGTCGATGGGTTCCGCGGCCAGAGACTCGACGAGGTCACGCAGCCGCTGGTAGCGGGTGAAATCCTGCGACCGAGTGCGCACGACCCGCATGACCGTCATCGGGTCGGCATTCGGTCCGCGGTGGTAGGACACGGTGAGCGACGAGAAGGTCACGTCGACGTGGATCGAGCGCAACCCATAAGCCCGCGCGACCCGCAGGGTCCGCGACACGACCTCGCGCGCCGGAGCGCCGGTCGCCAGCAGAGCGACCCCCACCCGCAGCGCCAGGTCGACGACCGCCTGGGCAGTGGCCCGGTCGACTCCGTCGGGCGAGGTCCACACCGGGATCGCGTCGGTCGGCGGCGCGCTCGGCCGCACGACGCGCACCGTCTGCTCGGCGACGACCTGCCCGGTATGCCGTGCTCCCGCCCGGAACCGTCGGCTCACCCGGATGCGCTGGCGGCGCGGGCGGGGTGGCGGCTGGGCGGTCACGGGACCACTGTCCCTGCCGGACGGCATACGGCGCAATGTGCAGCGCCGCCGGACGAAGGCCGACCGAGGGCGCGGTGCCAGTCTCACGGTGGATCGCCGCCCCATAGGGTGAGGGCATGGCCAGGGTCGTCGGCGTCCCGTCGTACACGATGCAGCAACTGGCCGCCTTCGTCGCCGTGGCCGACACCGGCACGATCACCGCGGCTGCCGCCCGGTTGGGGTTGTCGGCGACCGCTGTGCGCGCCGCGATCGACGAGCTGGAGCGCATCCTCGGGGTGCAGCTGTGCGTGCGGCGCCGCGCCAAAGGGGTCACGCTCACGACCGCCGGCGAGGCGATGCTCGCCAAGGCCCGGGTGGTGCTGCACGAAGCCGTCGACCTGGAGCTCGATGTGCGCGGCGAGCCTGGTCAAGTGAGCGGCGTGCTGCATGTCGGGTGCTACACCACCCTCGGCCCGACCGTGCTGCCGCCGCTGCTCGCTGGATTCGGGGCACGGTATCCGGCCGCGCGGGTCGATCTGCGCGAGGACAGCCTCGACCGACTGCGTCGCGCGGTCGACGCTCGTGAGCTCGACCTGGTCATCGCGTATGACATCGACCTGCCGCGGCACTGGACCTTTGTCACCTGGCTGCGCAGCGCACCCCGGGTGCACGTGCACGACGGGCACCGGCTGGCCACCGAGTCCGCGGTTGAGTCCGCGGGCCACGGCGAGGCGGGTGGGGTGCGGCTGGCCGAACTTGCCGAGGAGCCGATGATCCTTCTCGACGTGCCACCGAGCGGCGAGCACGTCGTCGACATGTGCCGCAGCGCCGGATTCGACCCCCGGATTGCGCTGCGGACCAGCAACTACGAGACCGCGCGAGCGCTGGTCGGGCGCGGGCTGGGCTGGTCCCTGCTGGTCCAGCGCACCCCCGTGGACCTGTCCTACGAGGGGCGCAGGGTCGTCATGCGCGATGTCGTCGACCCACCGTTGCCTCCGGTCGCCATCGTCGTCGCGTGGCCACGCCAGTCCCCGCTGACCCGGGCCGCGCAGGCTTTCGTCCAGCTCGCGGCCCGCGCGGCAGAGGCGCGATGACCCCGGAAGCCCTAACACGGCATACCTGCGTTTTTAGCGCGACAATTGGCCCTTTCGCGCGTTTCTGGGATGGCGCACCATGATCCCAGTCCACTTTGGGAAGGAGAGTCCTATGGCACCCACCGTTGCACCCCTCGACTCCTCGCGGCAGGCCCTGGTCCTGGGCGCCGGCCCGGTCGGTCAGACGGCTGCGCTGTTGCTCGCGGAGTGGGGCATTCCGGTGGTGATGCTCGACGCCCGTCCCGAGCGCGACCCGATCGGGTCCAAAGCGCTCTGCCAGCAGCGCGACGTCCTCGACGTCTGGGATCACGTCGGTGCTGGCAAGGCAATCGCTGCCGAGGGCGTCACCTGGACCCGTGCCGTGACCCTCTACCAGGGTGGCGAGCTATTCACCCAGGGCTTCGTCGACCGCGGCCGCTCGCCCTTCCCGCCGTTCGTCAACATCGGTCAGAACCGCACCGAGGAACTCCTCGACGAGAAGATCCACGGCAATCCGCTCATCACCGAGAAGTGGGGCCACACCGTCGAGGCCATCGAGCAGGACGAGGACTCGATCACCCTGGTATGCCGTCTGGCCGACGGTTCGGTCGAGCGGATCACCGGTGAGTACTGCATCGCCGCTCCCGGAAACAAGGGCCACTTCGTCCGCGACATGGTGGGGATGAGTTTCGAGGGGACGACCTTCGAGGACCAGTTCCTCATCTGCGACATCCGCACCACCCTGCCGGGCTGGGAACTGGAGCGGCGCTTCTACTTCGACCCGGAGTGGAACCCCGGACGCCAGGTGCTCATCCACCCGTGCCCCGGATCGGTCTACCGGATCGACTGGCAGGTGCCGCCGGCCTATGACGTCGAGGCCGAGGAGAAGTCCGGGGCGCTGGATGCGCGGATCCGCAAGATCGTCGGGGACGCCGACTACGAAATCGTGTGGAAGTCGGTCTACCGCTTCCACGCCCGCCAGGTCGACCAGATGGTCAAGGGTCGCTTCCTCATGGCCGGCGACGGCGCCCACCTCGTCGCCCCGTTCGGCGCCCGCGGCCTCAACTCGGGCGTCCCGGACGCCGAGAACGCCGCCTGGAAGGTCGCCTTCGCCATGCACGGCTGGGCCGACCCGTCGATCGTCGAGAGCTACCACGACGAGCGCCACGCCGCCGCCGCCGAAAACCTCGAGGTCACCGCGGCGACGATGCGCTTCTTGGTTCCCCAGAACGAGGCCGAGTGGGCCGAGCGTCGCTCCATCCTGGAGGCCTGCAAGGCGGCCCCGGACGACCTGGCCGTCCGCGCCCAGGTCAACTCCGGCCGGATGGCCGAGGCGTTCTGGTATGTCGCCTCCCCTCTCACCACCCCGTGCGCCGCCCACGTCTTCCCGGGCCGCCCCCCCAAGGGTGAGGACCCCGTGCCCGCCCCGGGTGTCATCGCGCCCGATGTCGAGGTCACCCTCACCTCCGGCGAGAAAGCCCGGATCCGCTCGCTGGCCCGCCGCGGGATGCTCGTGCTCGTCGGGGCCGATGTCGATGCTGCCGAGGTCACCAATGCTCTCGCTGGGTTGCGCTGCCCGGTGACGGTGCTCTCGCTGGCCGAGGTCGACCCCGACGGGTCGGTCGCCGCCGCCCTGGACGCGACCCCCAACGAAGTGTGGATCATCCGCGCCGACGCCCACATCGCCGCGGCGGCGACCAGCGTCGCCGAAGCCGCTGACGCGGCATACAGGGTCCTCGGTATGCCGTCCCCGGTCGCCGTCTGACCCTCCCTTCTTCACCAAGAACCCGATCACGACCGAGCTACTACTGACGCAAGGAGCGATCACGACATGGCCTTCTACCGCAGTGCGGGCAACGTCCCCCACAAGCGTCACGTGCAACACCGCAACCCCGAGGGTGGCCTCTACTACGAGGAGCTCATGGGCGAGGAGGGGTTCTCGTCCGACTCCTCACTGCTCTACCACCGCTACATCCCCGCCGCGATCCGTGAGGTGCGGGAGTGGGCGCTGCCGGACCAGACGCTCCGCCCTAACAACCCGATGCTGCCCCGGCACTTCAAGACCCAGGACCTGCCGGCCTCCGGCGCGGGTATCGACGCTGTCAACGGGCGTCGGCTGCTGCTCGGCAACGGCGACGTGCGCATCTCCTATGTCGTCGCGGGCGAGACATCTCCCTACTACCGCAACGCGATTGGCGACGAGTGCCTCTACATCCACGGTGGCACGGCGCGGGTCGAGACGGTTTTTGGTGACCTCGACGTGTGGGAGGGCGACTACGTCATCGTCCCGCGCGCAACAACGCACCGTATTGTGCCGACCGGCGAGGCCCCGGTGCGCATCTACGCCATCGAGGTCAACAGCCACATCACCCCGCCGAAGCGCTACCTGTCGCGGTTCGGGCAGTTCCTCGAGCACTCGCCCTACTGCGAGCGCGACCTGCGCACGCCGACCGACCCCTATGTGGTCGCAGAGCTCGACGTGCCGGTCTACATCAAGCACCGGGGCCCGGGCGAGGGCGGCATCTCCGGCACGGTCCACGTGCAGAACCACCACCCGTTCGACGTCGTCGGCTGGGACGGCTGCCTGTGGCCCTACGCCTTCAACATCTCCGACTACGAACCGTTGACCGGCCGGGTGCACCAGCCGCCGCCGACCCACCAGGTGTTCGAGGCGCACAACGTCATCTTCTGCAACTTCGTCCCGCGCAAGGTCGACTACCACCCGCTGGCGATCCCGGTGCCCTACTACCACTCCAACGTCGACTCCGACGAGGTGATGTTCTACGCCGCGGGCAACTACGAGGCACGGCGCGGGTCGGGCATCGAAGCCGGGTCGATCTCGCTGCACCCCATGGGGCACGCCCACGGTCCGCAGCCGGGTGCCTACGAGCGCTCGATCGGCATCGAGAGCTTCGACGAGACGGCGGTCATGGTCGACACCTTTGCCCCGCTGCTGCTCGGTGAAGGTGCCGTTGCCGTCGAGGACGCGAAGTACATGTCCTCCTGGAACGAGGACTGACCTTCCCGCCTTGGGTAGTCGCCGCCATCGAGGCGAGTCGCTGTGACAGGCTGAGCCATGGCTGATTTCGTGGGTGCAATCGACCAGGGGACGACGAGCACGCGGTTCATGATCTTCGACCATGCCGGGCGCGAGGTGGGCAAGCACCAGCTCGAACACCAGCAGATCCTGCCGCAGGCCGGGTGGGTCGAGCACAACCCGCTGGAGATCTGGGAACGCACCCAGACGGTGATCGGCTCCGCCCTCGCGGGCGCCGGGCTGCGAGCCAGCGACCTCGACTCGATCGGTGTCACCAACCAGCGCGAGACGACGATCGTGTGGGACCGGCATACCGGACGCCCGTGGCACCACGCGATCGTCTGGC
>Ga0116181_1002038_pt1 | contig 16811 bp, 13 predicted proteins | sample AD_UKC075_MetaG_FD_89752 | JGI IMG/M metagenome (GOLD analysis project Ga0116181, IMG submission 89752) | Active sludge microbial communities of municipal wastewater-treating anaerobic digesters from USA - AD_UKC075_MetaG | ecosystem: Engineered > Bioreactor > Anaerobic > Digestate | place: USA...
ACGAGGACGAGAAGGACTCCCAGCCCCACTCTGCGTCCGACCTTCCACCGTGCCACCCTGCGAGACTAGGCCACGTCCGCGACTCACCGTGGGAACGACAGGAGGATGAGGTATGCCGTTTCCGCCCGGTCTGGTCGATGGCTACACCCTGGCCGACCTCACCCGGTGGTTGCTGCTCGGGGCCCTCGTCGTGCTCCTGTCGCTCGTCGCGGTCCGAATCTCGGCCCGTTCCGGCCTGCCGACCATGCTGCTCTACCTCGGGATCGGCCTCGCCTTCGGTGATGGGGGCGCCGGGATCGCCTTCGACAACGCCGCCCTCACCCAGGTCCTGGGGTATGCCGCGCTCATCCTCATCCTCGCCGAGGGCGGACTCACCACCCCGTGGAACGGCATACGAAGGGCGGTCTTTCCCGCGATCGTGCTGTCGACGGTCGGCGTGTTCGTCTCGATCGGCGTCGTCGCGGTCGCCTGCCATCTGCTGCTCGGGCTGACCTGGCCGATGGCGCTGCTCATGGGGGCGATCTTGTCCTCGACCGATGCGGCCGCGGTCTTCTCGGTGCTGCGCGACGTGCCGCTGCCCACCCGGCTGCGCGGCATCCTCGAAGCCGAGTCGGGCTTCAACGACGCACCTGTGGTCATCATCACGACCGCGTTCGCTCTGCAACTGGTCGAGAACGAAGCGCCCGACCCCGCTTGGCAACTGGCCCTGCTGGCGCTCGTCGAACTCGGTGTCGGAGCGGTGCTCGGGATCGCCATCGGCTGGCTCGGCGGCAAGGCCGTGCGCCTGCTCGCGCGCGGTGCCTCGGGCATCTTCGCTATCGGCGTCATCGCGGTGCCGGTGCTCGGGTATGCCGTGGCCGCGACAGTTCACGCGTCGGGGTTCATCGCGGCATACCTCGCTGCTCTCGTCCTCGGAAACATGCGCCTGCCCCACCGGGCCGCGGTCAACGGGTTCGTCCAAGCGCTCGGGACGATCGCCCAAGTGGGTCTGTTCTTCTTGCTCGGGCTGCTCGCCTCGCCCTCGCGGCTGCCCGTCGAGGCGTGGCCGGCGCTGCTCATCGGTCTGGTGTTGCTCGTGGTCGCGCGGCCCCTGTCGGTGGCCGCGAGCCTCACGCCGTTCCGGGTGCCCTGGCGCGACCAACTGTTCGTGTCCTGGGCCGGGTTGCGCGGTGCGGTGCCCGTCGTGCTGGCCACGGTGCCGGCGACCCTGGGCGCGACCGGCACCCGGTGGATCTTCGACTTCGTCTTCGTCCTCGTGCTCATCTACACCGTTGTGCAGGGGCCGAGCTTGCCCTGGGTCGCCCGCAAGCTCGGCGTCGTCGAATCCGTGACTCAGGTGCCCCTCGAGGTCGAGACCACCGCGCTGGACCGGATGAATGCAGAAGTCGTCATGGTGAGCATCGGGCCGGACTCCAAGCTGGCCGGGGTCGAGGTCTTCGAATTGCGGCTGCCCCCCGGAGCCAATGTCACCCTGGTGCTGCGCGAGGGCGGCTCGTTCGTGCCGGAACTGGAGACCCGGCTGCGCACCGGCGACGAGTTGCTCATCGTGTCGCCGTCCGATGCCGTCGAGGCCGTGCACGAGCGCCTGGTCGCCGTAAGCCGGGCCGGGCGGTTGGCCGGGTGGGTGCCCGATCCGTCCGAGCCGCCGTCCCGGGCCGATCGGGCCAAGGCTAAGGCTCGTCGGATCGCGCACAAGGCCGGGTCGGTGCTTCCGCCGCACTCGTCCTGACCGGGAGTCGTGACGGGATAGGCACGGCCCGAGGGATTGGGAGCGGTGGCAGCCCGCCGCATAGAATCCGGACGCTCGCCGATCAGGAGGACCCGTGCCCACCTACGCCTACCGCTGCACCGAGTGCGACCACGCATTCGACTTTGTGCAGTCCTTCAGCGACGACCCGCTCACCATGTGCCCGGAGTGTTCTGGTCGGCTGCGCAAGGTCTACGGCTCGATCGGCGTCACCTTCAAGGGGTCGGGCTTCTACCGGACTGACTCGCGGGCCAGCTCGGGCAAGACGGGCTCGTCGTCTGGGTCTTCCTCCGGGTCGTCGTCTGGGTCTTCGTCCGGGTCGTCCTCGTCAGCAGCCTCGGCGGCGGGCGGCTCCGGATCGACGTCAGGATCTGACTCCGGTTCGTCCGCTGGGTCGTCAAGCTCGGGTGGGTCGAATGCCGGGTCGAACGGGTCGGCAACCACGGGCTCAACTGGCTCGGCTGCGACGAGTTCGGCCGGCGCCGGCAGCACGCCCGCCAGCTGATCGGGACACTCCCCAGCGGCTCGGTCCACATCCTGTCGCCGGTTGTCCCAGAATCCACAGGCTTCGAGGACGGGTGACCACACGGCATACCGGCGTCCTACCCTTGCCGTCATGACCGCCCAACCCGGCCCGTCCGAGTCCGCCGCCCCGCTGCCCGAGCCGTTCCGGCAAGACCACGCCGAGATCGGCGTCATCGGCGGGTCGGGGTTCTACAGCTTCCTCACGGACGCACGCCGGGTGGCCGTGTCGACCCCCTTCGGGGCGCCCAGTGACGACGTGGTGTTGGGCGAGCTGCACGGCCGGCGGGTGGCCTTCCTGGCCCGGCACGGGCACGACCACCGGTTTCCACCTCATCGGGTCAACTACCGAGCCAACCTCTGGGCGCTGCGCTCCCTCGGGGTGCGGCAGGTGCTCTCGCCGTGCGCGGTCGGGTCGCTTCGCCCGGAGTTCGGTCCGGGCACGGTCGTCGTCCCCGATCAGATCATCGACCGCACCTGGGGGCGCGAGCACACCGTCTACGACGAGGTCGGTGCGGTCGTCCACGTGGGGTTCGCCGACCCCTACTGCGCCCGAGGGCGGGCTGCCGTGGCTGCCGCGCTGACCGAGGGCGACCTGCCGTATGCCGTCGGCGGCACCTTGGTCGTCATCAACGGCCCACGGTTCTCGACCCGGGCCGAAAGCCAGTGGCACCAGGGGGCAGGCGGCACCCTCGTCGGGATGACCGCGATGCCCGAGGCCGCCATCGCCCGCGAGCTGGCGATGTGTTTCACCACCGTGGCTTTGGTCACCGATCTCGACGCGGGCGTCGAGCACGGCGAGGGCGTGACCCACGACGAGGTCGTGGCGGTCTTCGCCAGCACCATGCCCCCGTTCAAGGCGTTGATCGGCGCGGCAATCGAGCGCCTGCCAGCCGCCGAGGCCGACAGCGAGGCCGTCTGCGCTTGTCGACGTGCGGTCGATGGGCTCACCTTGCCGTTCGCGTTGCCATGAGGTCGCTCCCCCGACCCTGGGCGGCCTCGCGCCGCCCCGGGTCGCGACGGCATGCCTATTGGCGCCGGCAAGGGCGGCGGCTCGCCGCGGCGGCCCTGGCGGCCCTCGCCGTCGTCATCGGCACCGCGATGTGGCGAATGGCAGCGGCGGACGCCAGTCCGGTCACCGTGGTCGCGGTGAGCGCCGACCTCCCGGCCGGGCACCGGCTCACGGTCGACGACCTCCAGCTGCACCACGTGCCGTCCGGTGCCCGACCGCCCGGGGCGTTGACCGCTGTGGACGCGGCCCTCGGTCGGTCGTTGGCTGGGCCGATCACGGCCGGAGAAGTGGTCACGACCAGTCGGATAGCGCCCGCCAAGGGGCCGGCAGGTGTGCTGGCCGGACGTGTCGTGATCGCTCTGCCGTTGGCCAATCCGGCTGTGCTGCAGGTGATTTCGACTGGGGATGAGGTGATCGTCCTGGAGCCGGGCACCGGGGCTCGGGTTACCGACGCGATCGTCCTGCAGGCACCGACGGCGGTCTCCGTGGGGTCCAGCGGTGAGGCATCGGCCGGTTTGGGCTCGCTGTCGCTGGCCTCGCCCCGCGATCCTGCCCTCTTCGTGGCGGTCCCGGAAGGTGACGCTCCCCGGGTGGCGTCCACCTTCGGACCGGCGGGCACGGGAAGCGGATTCGTCGTGGCGGTGCGACCCTGACTGGGCCGCATCGACGCTCGGTGACGACCAGTTACCCCGCCCGTCCTCGGCCCCGCCACCGCGAATCGGCGCCCGTCAAGACCTCCGTGAGTGACCTGCGACACGCGGGGCCGGGTCCTCCGATTGGCCGACTCGACGCGCTTTCGGTACCGTTGGTGCGCCTGCCTGGGGGGGACGCGGTGACGCACCACCCCGCCGAGCAGGCCAGCTACACACCAGTCAATGGCTCCCCGGGGGCGAACTACCCGCCCGTCCACCCCTCACGCGAGGGGAGTTAACCCTCCCAGTGTCGGGAGCAACCCCCACAGAAAAGGACAACAACCCATGCTCAAGGGTTTCAAAGACTTCCTCATGCGCGGAAACGTCGTCGACCTCGCGGTCGCCGTCGTCATCGGTGGCGCATTCGGCAAGGTCATCGAGTCGTTCGTGACGATCATCATGGACCTCATCGGCAAGCTCGGTGGCACCCCCAACTTCTCCGGCTGGGTGCCCGAGGGCGTCCACGTCGGTGCCTTCCTCACGACGCTGATCTCGTTCGTCATCGTCGCCGCGGCCGTCTACTTCATGGTCGTCGCCCCGCTCAACAAGCTGGCCGAGCGCCGCGCCAAGGGCGAGGAGGCCGCGACCGACGCTCCGTCCGAAGAGGTCGCCCTGCTCACCGAAATCCGCGACGCGCTGCGCGCTCGCTGATCTTCGCCGCAGATCCGCCAAGGGGCGGGAGCCGATCGGCTCCCGCCCCTTGTCGTTGCCCGTCTGGGGAGCATCACTCCCAGTGTGGTGGGCGTTGTTCCTGCAGCCAGCGGTCGTGAGCGTCGTCATCGCGGCGCTCCCCCCAACCGGCGTCGGTGTCGTCGCGGGTCTGCTCAGGACGCCGCCGCGGGGCTGCCTTCGGCGTTGGTTCAGGGGTCGCCTCCGCATCAGCCGCGGCCTCGGCATCCTGGCCGGCCGTGACGGCCTCACCTGGCTGCGCATCCGCAGTGGTGGCCTCCTCGACTACCTCGGGCGTGGATTCGCCGGGGACGGGGCCGCCATCTGCGCCGCTTTCCGCGCCGATCTCAGAGACCAAGGCTGGGGCCGGCACCCGCTGGGCTCGCTCGGCCCGGACGATCTCGCGAACTACCCCGACGATCCGAGCCACCTCGCGAGCCGGATCACGGTAGAGGTCGGTGGACCAGACCCGCACGAACCGCCACCCGGCACGTTCGACCTGGTCAGGGCGCAGACGATCCCGTGAGCGCACGCCCTGGCGGGCGGCATACCGGGGTCCGTCGCTTTCGACCGCGACGAGATAGCGGTCAGGCAGGTCCGGGTGACCGACGGCGAGCTCGACGACGTGAGCGCCGACCCCCACCTCGTGAGCGACGATGAGCCCTTCCTCGCGCAGTCGTGCGGCGAGGTAAGCCATCAGCGCGCTGTCGGACCGGCCCACATCAGCCTGCCCCGCGACCGCCGGGACCTCAGCCGTGGCACCGGCGTCAGCGCCCGTCGCGGCTTCGACGGCCACCAGGAGGTCGCGCAGAGCCCGAGCACCCGGGCTCTTGAGCCGACTCGAGACAATTTCCGACGAGCTCAGCGCGGTCACCACGACGAGCCGATGCCGGGGCGCGCGGCGCACTGCCGCCAGGGCCGAGGCAGCGGCCGGCGCATCCACGGACGGGAAGCGGTGCAGCACGCGGCCGTGCGGGGTCCGGCCGTATCCCATCGCGAGGATGACGACGTCCCGCTCCAACCCAGCCGCCCGCTCGAAGCTCGTCACCACGAACGGCTCGTCGCCCGCTCCGGCCAGGAACGCCACCGCAGCATCGTCATCGGCAATCTCGGCCACGGCCTCGCGCAACCGGGCCCGCACGCCGTCGACGACCGCGCCGGTGAGCCCGACGACGGCTAGACTCTGCTCCGGTCGCGCCCGAGCGTGATCGAGCACCGCGGCGACGACCGCAGCGACCTCCGACTCCGATGACTCGATCGGCTGGTCCGCTCCCGGCGCGTAGGCCACGACTCCTTCGACCGTGACCAGGTCGACCGGATCGGCCAGCACAGGCGCGGGCACCCCTTCGACGGTGCCGGCGAGATCGTCCGGGCGCAGTCGGGGGTCTGCGGTGCTGTGCCACCAGGTGAGGTCGGCTGCGCTGAGCAAGCCCTGCGCGCGGGCAGCCAAAGACGCAGTCGGCCCCAGCGCCGATCCCTCGCCCGACGCATCAACGGATTGGCCGACCCGGAACGGCTCCGGCTGCGGGCCGTAGGGGTCGCTGGCCACGACGACCTGGCGGCCCCGGGAGAGGGCGGAGATCGCTTCGGCGACCGTGAGGCTGGTCGCGTCGTCGATGATGACCAGGTCGAACGACGTGCCGGGCGCGAGCAGCTGTGCGACGGCATACGGGCTCATCGCCAGGCAGGGACGGGCAGCCGCGACGAGATCCTCCCCCTCGCGGACGACGTCGGCGAAGGCCAGCCGCGCGCGAGCGCTGACCCCCGGTCCCTGAGAACGCAGCAGTTGCGCCTGCCGCTGGTTGTCGCGCGCGCGGCGGCGGATCAAGGCATCGGTATGCCGGTGGATCCGCTCGCGCGCGGCGGCCCGCGCCGTGGTCTCATGCTCGGCGAGTTGGCCGGCCCGATCGCGCAACCGCACCCCGTCGTGTCCGGAGTAGCGCCGGTCGGAGGAGGTGATGTCCTGACCGATCGAGGCCCACCAGATGTGATCGAGCTCGTGGCGCACCTGATCGGCCGCGACCCCGCGGCGAGCGAAGTCATCGATGACCGCGCCCATGCCGGCGGCCCGCAGCTCCTCGACCACGGCGGTGACCTTGGGCAGGATCTCCAGTCGCTCCAGCCGTTCGGCCAGCCGGTTGATCCGGCCGCGGACGAGCGGCATCGAGGTGCCGAGCAGGTTGCCGCCGGCCTCGGTCGGCTCGAGCCGCGCCTGCAGCCAGGTGAGGTCGCTGGCGATGTTGTCGTATAACGCCTGCGCCTCGTCGAGCCGAGGGGAGATCTCCGGACGACCACCGGCACCCACCAGGTCGTGCCAGGCGTTGCGCTGCTCGCGCGCCGAGACGAGCTCGGCGTGCAGGTCCTGCGGCGGGCGGCCAGGACGCAACAACCGCCGAGCCTGGCGCCGCACCCGCGAGCGGGTGACCAGACCGAGGTCGGCCTCGCCGTCCTGGTCGCGGAAGTCACGCGTGCCGGTCGCGGCGACATGCTCGTCCAGCGGGATGTCGAAGATCTCGGGGCGGAAGACTTCCAGCGTCTCGCGCACACCGCTCATGGTGCGCAGCGCGCGGTCCCAGTCCAGTGGCGTGCGGGCTGCCTTGAGCGAGGACTCAGCGAGTATGCCGTCGAGTTCCTTTGCGGCAGAAGCGAATCCGTCGCCGGCGAAGCGTTGGACGATCGCCTTGGCCCGGACGACCTCGTCCTCGGTGCGGATGTCGGCGGCATACCAAGGGTCGTTGCCGTCGCCGACGGCCCATGCCCCGGCCGCTGCGGCATCCGCGAGGTGAGCGGCGAGTTCGTCGATGCGCTCACGGCTAAGCGCCCGCAGCGCAGCTCCGGCGATCCGCACCCGGGAGCCCGGCGCGGGAGCCTGGGTCGCGAGCGCGGCCATCGCCTCCTGCACCTGGTATGCCGTGACCCCCCAGGGCTGGCGGACCTTGTGCAACGCCGCGACGTGACCGGCGAGTTCGTCGCGGGCCTCGGCGACGGCGAAGGCCCGCGCGAAGGCGCCCCGCGCATCGGGAAGCAGAGAGGTGCTCTCGTCGCGCGCGGTGGCCATCGCCACTGCAGCCGCCAACTCCTCCAGGGCGCCCCCGCGACCGGCATCGGAGCCGGTGAGGTCCAGGACGAGGTCTCCCAGCCCGGCCGATGCCAGTCGCGCGCGCAGATCGCGCACGCTTTGCCGGTGGCGCGTGACGTAGAGGACCCGCCGCTCGTCGAAGGCAGCCGCGGCAACGACGGCGGCGAGAGTTTGGGTGCGGCCGGTGCCGCGCGGCGCGCGTAGCGCCACTCCGGTGTCGCGTCGAGTGGCCTCGACAACGGCGTGCTGCATGGGGTCTAGGTCCAGCGGGAGGACCTCACGCTCGGGGTCAGGGTCGACCAGGGGCTCCAGCGGGGCATGCGACAGTCGGGTTGTGGCACCCTCGTCACCGGCCAGCGCCGCGATGAAGTCGACCTGGGACAGCCAGCGAGTGTTGCCGCTGACGTCGGCGACCATGGCGAGCTTGACGTAGGGATAGGTGGCCAGCGCCAATCGCGGGGTGACCGAGAACCCTGGGACGTCGGCGCAGAGCCGAGCCAGCGCGGCATACACGGGGTAGGGGTCAAAACCGTAGGCGCCATCGGCGAGCGCGGCGAGCGCCGTGGGGTCGACCTCGATGCCGGCGACCGAACGCAGGTAATTGACCAGCGCCGGGTTGACCTCGACGGTCGGCCCGAGGTCGAGTTCGAAATCGCTCTCGGCCACCGTGGTCGGGCGCAGCGTGCAGGTGCGCAGCAGCACCGGCGCCTCGACGACGGCCCGCGCGCGCGGCGGGTCCCAGGTCGCCACGCCCATGGCGACGAATCCGCAGGCCAGTCCCCGGTGCTCGAGCAGGTCGACGGCCTGCTGGTGCACCCGTCGGGCCACGTCCAGCGCGTCGTCGAAGGCACCCGGTTCGCGGACCAGATCGCTCAGCCGGGTCGGTCGGCCAGCGAGGAGCATGGAGACCCCGCCCGGGTGGGCTGTGGTGAGTTCGAGGAACCCGTCGCGCCGCGTCGGCGCCCACAGCAGGGTGTTGGGTCCGCCCACGTCGGACAGCTCCCGGGCCCAGCCGGCAATGGTTTCCACGACAGTCACGCCAGCAGGCTAACCAGTCGGGTCCGTCACTCCCCGGACCCGCGCCGGGTGCTGCGCCCCTTTTGTCGCCGCCTCCCACATCGGGTATGCCGTGCGGCCGCTAGGCGGTCGGGGCGCCGCTGCGATCGGTGCCGCTGCGGTAGGAGTCATAGAGCGCCGACTCCTGGCGCAGTGTCTCGGCAATCCGACCGGCCAGCGCCTTCTCGATCAGGCCACCGACCAGCGGAAGGTCGACCCGCAGGCGCACCTCGTGGTGCAGCACGCACCCACCCAGCTCTCCGGAGCCGCCGGACGCAGGCTCGATCCGCATGGTCGCCGAGGCGCTGGCGGGCACCCCGAAACCGGAGAACTCGGTGCGCCCGGCGCCGCTGCGTCGGTCCCAGGTCTCGACGCGGGTGATCGTCGGCAGCGTGCTTGCGGCGGCCGCAACCTTGCGTGGCAGCCAGTCCGCACCGATGGCGGCGGTGGTGTGGATGGTGATCTCGTCGGTCGTCAGCTGATGGTCGACCAGGTCGCTGGGCAGCGTCGCGTTGGCCGTGCCACGCCACACGACGAAACCACGGTCGGCCAACCGCGCCATCACCTCGTCGCGGGTGAGTCGCAGGGGCCCGCTCTCGCGGATCGTCGTGGTCATGCGCGCGCCCCGCCCGCTCGGGCGCGGATGTCGTGCAGGATCCCGCGTTGCCACCCGGGCACGGTGCGCACCAGCACGTCGGTGAACCCGGCCTCCGTCATCGCGGCCGCGATGCGCGCGGGCGACCAGTTGGTCACGACGCTCTCCTCCAGGTAGTCATACAGCTCCGCGTTGCCGTCGACCGCGGTCGCGAGCGGCTTGATGACGGTCCGGCAGACCAGGCGCCAGGTCGCGAGCGGGCGGCGGCCGGGCGCGAGGGAGTAGTCCTGCAGGACGACGGTGGCACCGGGCCGCAGCGCGGCGTGGAGGGCGCGCAGGAAGTCGAGGCGCTGCGCCTCGGGCACATTCCGAAGCAGGTATGCCGCGAACGCACCGTCCAGGGGCCCCTCGCCGCGGTCGCGCAGCACCTGGGCGAGGTCCTGGGCGGGCGAGTGGAGGAAGCGCACTCCGCCGGGCCACGATTTGGCCTGGGCGGCCCGCAGCATCCCTGCGGAAGCGTCGACGCCCATGACCTGGGTGGCGCCAGCCTGCAGCAGAGCGCGTGTCGACAGCCCTGAGCCGCAGCCGAGGTCGGCGATCAGCCCGCCGGCGGGCGTCTGCTCGACGAGCGTGCGGGCTGCCGAGCGCAGGTGACGGTGGTAGCCAGGGTTGAGCCCGACCAGCAGGTCGTAGCGGCGGGCGCCCGCGTCGAATGCCTCGTCCAACTCGTCCACGTCAGTCGTCCTGGCCTTTCAGATTCTTCGGCGCCGGGTCGTCGGCCGAGCGCGCACCGGGCTGGGAGGTGCGCTGCCACGGCATACGGGGCAGTGTCGGCAGCTTCGGCAGTGTCGGCAATGTCGGCAGCTTCGGCAGGCGGGTGAGGGCAGTTCGGGCCGGACCGACGCCGGGCAGCACCGCCCCGGTCGGCACCGACCAGAGCTCCTGGCCTTCGTGGCCGTGGGAGGCGAGCAGGGCGTTGGCCGCGAGCATGCCGGTGGTCGCCGCGCGCTCCATCAGCGCGATCGGCAGGTCGCAGCGCACCAGGTCGCCGGCGAGGGTGACGCGCGGGTCGGGGGTCTGCACCGTGGGGCGCCGCTCCCACGGCGAGGTGTCGACCAGCGGGCAGTCCTCGTGGACCAGCCACTCCTCGTGCACGATCGGCGCGCCGGCGGATTCGGGGTGCAGCCGCAGATATTCGTCCCAGAGCTGCGCCTTGACCTGCTCGGCTGGCGCATCCATGGCGTAGGCGTGCAGCTCGATGACGGTGCCGCCGGTGGCGTCGGCCCATGCCTTGGCGCCGGCTTCGAGCGACTCGAAACGGGAGATGTTGTCCAGGGGGCCGAACGCGGCCGTGCCGAGGAAGGGCGGGGAGTCGTCGGCGACCGGGCGGGCCAGCCAGCGCCGCAGCACCCCGAAGGGCGGCGCGGCGCGCAACGCCGAGATCCGCTCGCGCCAGTCGGCATCGCCCAGCCACGGCGAAGCGGTGACGATGCTCTGCAGGGCCTGGGTGGGCAGGGCGAGCACGACGAGCCCCGGGTCGGTGCGACCCGCTGCCGTGCCTTCCGAGGTGTGGACGATGATGCCGTCGTCAGTCTCGGTGAGTGCTGTGGCGCGCACGCCGGTGCGGATCGTCACCCCAAGCTTTTGCAGGTATGCCGCGAGCGGCGCCCACAGTGCGGTGTCGAAGTCGTCGGTGGCGCAATCGAAAAGCAGCCCCTCGGACGAGCCGAGGAAGTAGGTGTGGAACATCCCCACCATCTCCCCGCCGGAGAACTCCCGCGGGTCGGCGAAGAAGCTGCGCGCGAAGACCTCCAGCGCCAGATGCCGCGCCGAGGCCGGGAAGTGCAGCCGGTCGAGCACCTCGGCCGCACTCACCCCGTCGTATGCCGTGAACGTCGCCGGAAAGTCGACATCGAGCAATCCCATGGCCTCGGCCACGTCGACCTTGAGCAGATCGCGCCAGCGGAACGACGGCGAACGGGCGACAAAGGCCATGACGTTGAGCGGGGGTTGCCGCGGGATCTTGGCAAACGAATCCCGCTGGCCGGAGGCATGGACCAAGGGGTAGTCCTCGACGGGGGCCAGCGCACGCAGGTCGGGATCGGCGCGGCGCAGCAGGGCGCGCAGGTTGTAGTACTGCCGGAAGAAGGCGTGGAAGCCCCGCGACATGGTGAGCGTCTGGCCATCGGCGCTGGTCACCGGCCAGGAGCGGACCCGACCGCCGAGCGTGTCCTCGGCCTCCAGGATGGTGACGTGGGCGCCGCGTTCGGCCAGGACGGTCGCTGCCGCAAGGCCCGCGATGCCGCCGCCGACGACGGTGACCGGCGGCATCTGCCGTGGCGCTCCGATGGGGGCGGCGGGAGCCCAGCGCTCGGCGCGACGGTCGAGGCCAGGACGCGTCGTGCGGGCGGGGGGCGAGAGGGACGGCATACCCGTCCGTGCGGTGGTGCTATTCGGGCTGGTCACGGCGTGCCTCCCACAGCAGCAGGGCGAGGGTCACCATCGCGAAACCGAAGGCGAAGTCCTCGACGGGGATGTCCCAGGGCGCCCGCACGCCGAGCATTTGGTCCTCGGTATACAGGACAATCGGCGCCGAGAGCTTGGTGAGCCAGCCATCCACGAGGCACTGGAAGAAGAAGACGATCGCCATGGCGATCCAGAACTGCAGCCTGCGGAAGAGCCCGGTGCGCAGCCACAGCAGTTCGAGCGCGACGACGGCGAGCACCGCGATGGCGCTCCACACGGTGTACTCCCTCATGCCGCGCCGCCCTTCCCCGCGCCGCGTCGGGCTCGGGAGCGCCACTGGCGCGCCCAGCCGAGCACGGTGCCGACCGCTTCGTAGGTGAGCAGCCCGCAGGTCGGGATGACCACGAAGAAGACGAGTTCCTCCAGCGGCAGCCCGGCCGGCAGGATCACATCGGTCGTGTATGCCGGGGAGTACCACCAGTGCCCGCGAGCGATCGCGACGACGTCCCAGATGGAGAAGATGACGACCACCGGCAGCAGCGCCGCGAGGTAGCGGCGCGGTCGGCGGTAGATCCGCGCGCGCAGCACGAACTCCAGCGGCAGCGTGATGAGCACGCACGCGGCCATGAGGACGAGGTATTGATAGCGGTCAGCCACGACGATCCTTGCCGGAGCCGAGCTCGCCGCGGCGCACGGCATACCGGCGTTCGGCGTAGTCCTGGTCGTCGCGCCACAGCCCCGCCGCGGTGTGCACGATGAGCGGGCGCACCAGCCGCGCGGCCGGCCGCAGCAGCCGGAACCCGAGCCGCTCGGACGTGGCGATGGTCGCCTCGGTGAGCACGGTGATCGCGGCGCCGTCGCGGTCGGTGCCCAGCGGCGTCGCGTGAGTCTCGACGACGGAGCCGGTGCCTTCGCCGTCGAGGATGGTCATGACGATCGTGCGGCTGTCAGGAGTCTCGAAGGACGCGCGGACCGGCACGCCGAAGGTCCGCCCCAGCCGGAAGGTGACGTCGAGCACCAATCGGTCTGCGTCAGAGGCAGATTCGTCGACGGTGAGGTGCGAGAAGGCATAGGGGTGGAACCACGCGCCGTGCCACGGGTCGAGGCGGTTGGCGATGACATCGGCGGGTTCGCAGCGCATCCGCCCGACGTAGACCGCGGCGATCGCGGTCTCGGGGTCGGGCCGCTGCGGCAGGCGCGGGCCGGACGCGGGCGTCTCACCGTCGGTGGGTAGCTGCACCCAGGCGAGCACCCCGTCGTCGTATGCCGGGTGCTCGCGATAGCCGTGTCGGCCCTCCCCCAGCGCCATTCCGTGCCACCGGCACAGCACCGTGTCGCCGGCGACCGGGCAACGCTCCAGCAGGGCGCCCATGTGCGGACACGCCCCCGGCCCGGCATGCAGCCGGCCGTCAGCGGCGCGCCAGAGCGCGACCTCGCGCCCGGCGATGAGGCGGGTGATCGACTCGCCGCTCGGCACATCGCCGCTGCGCCCCACGACGTACCAGCCGCCGGCGTCGCGCTGCTGGGCCCGATCGAGGGCGGCCGAGATCCGGCGCACCGAGGCATCGGCCCAGGTCGGGGTCAGCGCGGGCAGCGGCGGCTCGGGCATGACCCGCAGCGGCGAGCGCGCCCGCACCTGGGCCAACACCGTCTCCTTGAGGCTCATCGCTGTGCCGTCCCTGCTCCCGTCACGAAAATCGTTGCTGCCGTGGCCGCTTTGCGCCAGGTCGGCACCCGGGCGCGCGCCGAGAAGACGTCGTAGTTGGCGGCCTCGATGCGGTCCAGGATCCCCGAATACAGCCGCCGCGCGGTGGCGACGCACCTGGCCGATCGCGGCGGCAGATGGGGTATGCCGGTGTCGGCCACGGCATACAGCTCCCGGTTGCGGGCGATCTGGAAGGCGAGGAACTCGCGCCACGGCTGGTCGGCGACCCGGCGGGCGGGGTCGGCGCCGAACCGGGCGAGGTCGTCCTGCGGGAGGTAGACCCGGCCTCGGTCGAGGTCTTCACCGACGTCGCGCAGAAAGTTGGTCAGTTGGAAGGCCAGGCCGAGGGCTCGGGCTGGCTCGAAGGCCGCGGCTGAGCGGGGCTTGAGCACCGGGAGCATGAGCTCGCCGATGACGGCGGCCGAGCCCTCCATGTAGCCGCACAGGTCGTCCCACGTTGCGTAGTGCGTCGTGTCGAGGTCCATCGCCATCGCCCCGAAGAAGCGGTCGAAGGGCTCGGTTGTGAGGCCCAACTCGACCGTGGTGGCGGCTGCGGCAGCGAGCACGGCTGCCTCCCGGTCGTCGGTGGCGGACACCTCGGTTGCGGGCCGGCTGGGCTCACTCGGATGACCGGCGCGGGCTCGCTCGACGGCTCGATCGAACCTGTCTCGGAAAGCCGACAACTCGTCGCGGGTCTGTTCGACGCGGGCGGTCGTGGCGCCCGCGGCGTCGACGATGTCGTCGGCGACCCGACACAGGGCATAGATCGCGTGCACGTGCCGACGACTCTCCCGAGGCAACAGCTGCACGCCCCAGAAGTAGGTCGTGCCGTGTTCCCGGGTGATCTGGGCGCACACGGCATACGGGTGCTGCAAGGCGAGTGCGCTGGGGGTGGCCGTCACGGGGCATACTCCCGCACCCGGGTGGCGGCGAGCTTGCCGCTGATGAGCACCATCGGTACCCCGACGCCGGGAGTCGTGCCCGATCCGGCGAAAAACAGCCCAGGGAGTCGCTTTTCGCGATTGCCGGGGCGGAAGGGACCGGTCTGCATAAACGTGTGAGCTAACGCGAAGGGGGTGCCTTCGGCCATGCCCATGGCCTGCCAGTCGATCGGGGTGTAGAGCCGCTCGGTGACGATGTCGGTCGGATATCCCTGCGTCTCAAGGAAATTGAGCAGACGTTCACGCAATCGCGGTGTCTCCGAACGCCAATCGGTCGGCCCGCCAAGATTGGGCACCGGTTCGAGGACATAGAGCGTCGAGCAGCCTTCCGGCGCCAGCTGTGGGTCATCGACCGTCGGGATCGTCACCAGCCGGCTCGGGTCGGTCATCATCCGGCGCTGGTCGATCAACTCGACGAACGAGCGCTCCCACGCATCGGCGAAGTGGATGTTGTGGTGCACCGCGCCCTCGGGCGCCCCTCCTTTCACTCCGAGATGCCAAACGGCCGCCGAGGGGGCGTACTTCGCGCGGCTCAGCACCCGGGGCGGGCTCAGGTTGGGCAGCAACAGCCGGTATGCCGTGGGCACGTCGAGCGTGCACACGACCGCGTCGGCGGGCACGACGTCGCCGGTGTCGAGTTGGACCCCGCTGATCCGGTTGCCAGAGCGGGCGAGCGCGGTGACGGTCGTGTCGTAGTGGAAGGTCACCCCGGCCGCAGCCGCGGCGTCGGCCATGGCGCGCGGCACGGCATACATGCCGCCTTCGGGCGCATAGACCCCGGCGATGGAGTCCATGTAGGTGATGACCGCGTAGATCGCCAGGGCGTCGGTGGGCGCGAGGCCGGCATACATGGCCTGGAAGGTGAAGAGTTTGCGCAGCCGGTCGTCGGCGAAGCGGCGCGAGACCGCGCGGTCGAGGCTGCCGAAGGCGCCGGTCGCGACGAGCTTGGCGGCGGCGAGCGGGTGTCGGGCGAGGTCCCAGGGGCGTTCGAGGTTGGCGTCGATGAAGTGCGGGAGTTCGAGGTCGTAGAGCCGCTCCAGCCACGCGACGAAAGGGTCGAAGGCGTCGGCGTCGCGGTCGCCGCAGACCCGGCGGATCTCCTCGCGCATCGCGTCGCGGTCGCCGCGCACCCGCAGCGTCGAGCCGTCGGCATACCGAGCCAGGTATGCCGGGTCGAGCCGCTTCATGGGGATGGCGCGTTCGACGGTGGCGCCGACCTGGCGCAGGGCGTCGTCGATGAGGCTGGGCATGGTGAGGACGGTGGCGCCGATGTCGAAGGCGAAGCCGTCTTGGGTGATCCGGGTGCTGCGGCCGCCCGGGAGGGGTTCACGTTCGAGGACGGTGACCTCGTGGCCGTCGGCGCGCAGGTAGCAGGCGGCGGACAACCCGGCCAGGCCGGCGCCGATGACGATGACCCGGCTAGCACGGCTCATGAGGCCCTCCAGGCGATCGATTGGGCCAGGTCGACCAGGCCCTCGCGGGCGTCTGGGTGGATGGGGGCCTCGTCGAGTTCGAGCAGCGCGGCAGCAGTGGCGTTGGCGATGAGGGCTTCGGCGCGGTCGACGATGCCTGCCGCGGCGAGCGTCGCTTGGATCTGCGGGACGTCGCCGGCGGTGATGGCGCGGCTCTCGATGCTGGCCAGGGCGGATTGGGTGGCAGGGTCGTCGGTCTGGGCAGCCAGGGCGAGCAGCACGGTGGGCTTGCCGGCGACGAGGTCGTCACCGACGGGCTTTCCGGTGGTGCTGGTGTCGCCGAAGGCGCCGAGCAGGTCGTCGCGCAGGGCGAACGCCTCACCGACGTGGTGTCCATAGCGAGCCAGCGCCTGGCGGGTGAGCTCGGTTGCGCCGGCAGCGGTGGCGCCGAGGTCGAGCGGGCGAGCGACGGTGTACGCGCCAGATTTGGTGCGGGCAATCGCGCGCGCGTGGGCGAGATCGCGACGTCGCCCCGCCGCTCCGATGAGGTCGGTGGCTTGGCCGATCATCAGCTCCAGGGAGAGCGTGTTCCAGACCTCGCGCATCGGCGGCGGCAGGGTCATCGCGAGCCGGACCGCCTCGGTGTGGGCGAGGTCGCCGACGAGCACGGCGATGCTCTCGCCATAGCGGTCGGGGTCGCCGTCGGCGTGCTGGCGTCGATGATCGTCAGTGGCGCGGCGATGCACGGTCGGGCGGCCGCGGCGCTGGTCGGACTCGTCCATGACGTCGTCGTGCACGAGCCCGAGGACGTGCAGGAGTTCCAGGGCGGCACCTGCGGTGACCATGTCGGCATACCCGTTGTCGTGGGTGGGCGCGCAGGTGCCGTGTACGGAAGCCCAGCCCCAGAAGCACATC
>Ga0116181_1002039_pt1 | contig 16806 bp, 16 predicted proteins | sample AD_UKC075_MetaG_FD_89752 | JGI IMG/M metagenome (GOLD analysis project Ga0116181, IMG submission 89752) | Active sludge microbial communities of municipal wastewater-treating anaerobic digesters from USA - AD_UKC075_MetaG | ecosystem: Engineered > Bioreactor > Anaerobic > Digestate | place: USA...
AAACACCATGAGGTGATACTTCACTTTCACATTCAATTACTTCAGCATCTGGTATAATTACATCATATAAAATATTTCCTCTTACTAGCCATCTTAATATTTTATCTTCAGTACTAAAATTAAATCCTCCCATAGTTGAAGCATCAGTTCCTTGAGGATTCCAATTATCAGAGATATTTACTTCATTTATTTTATATTCATAATTACCATTGCTAGAACATGTATTTCTAACAACTTTCAAATACTTCTTATTATTCAAGGATTACTTACTCTCCCATCTAGCAAATATACCACATGGTAATACAAGGTCTGAATTAGTCATAGGAATACCAACCTCATCGCTGGTAATTACTCCAGGATACTTTTTATTTACTGTTAGTTTTAAAACATCTTCTAAAACATTCATTGATAATCCAGTTGTATAAGAATTAATTAGAAACATTAATGGTTCATCAGATAATAATTCATTACATAAATTTACTAAGTTATATAAATCATTTTCTAAAGACCAAACTTCCTTATTAGAACCTCTTCCAAATGATGGAGGATCCATGATAATAATGTCATATTTATGTCCTCTTCTAATTTCTCTTTCAACAAATTTTACAACATCATCAACGATAAAATGAATTTCATTGTTTTCTAATTTAGAAGATATAACATTTTCCTTAGCCCAATCAACCATGCCACGTGAGGAATCAACATGAGTAACAATTGCATTTTCACTTAAGGCAGCAATTGATGCTCCACCTGTATAAGCAAATAAATTTAAAACTTTTACTTGTCTACCAGATTTTTTAATTTTATCTCTAATAATGTCCCAGTTATATGATTGTTCAGGAAATAGTCCTGTATGCTTAAATCCCATTAATTTTATATTAAAGGTTAAATCTTTATATGACACATTCCATGATTCTTTCATGTTCTTATTATAAATAGTCCATTTACCGCCACCTAGGTTGCTGCGGTCATATTTGGCATCAATTTTACTCCATAAATCAGGGTAAGTTTTTTTATTCCATATTATTTGAGGATCTGGTCTAACTAAATAGATATTGTTCCATCTTTCTAGTTTTAAACCATTTGCCATGTCTAATAATTCATAATCTTTAAAGTCTTTAATAAGTTTCATTTTTTATCACCAATGTTATAGTACTTTAGTGATATTTAAAAGTCAATAATACTTGTAAAAACAGTTATCTAATTATACAATGATGGTAGGAGGAAATATGGAATTTTTATTTATTTTATTTGTTATTATTTTAGTCATTATTCTATGCTCAATTAGACAGGTTAATGAGTATGAGAAAGGAATCTTATTTACATGTGGTAAGTTCACTAGAATGTTAGATGCTGGATGGCATGTTGTATTACCTATTTTTCAAACATTTTCTAAAATAGATGTTCGTACATCAGTATATGATGTTCCTGAACAAGAAGCTATTACTAAGGATAATGTATCAGTTAAGATTAATGCAGTTGTATATTTTCATATATTTGATGCTTCATTAAGTTTCTTAAAAGTTGATAACTATCGTTATGCTGTAGGCCAACTTGCTCAAACAACAATGAGAAATATCGTTGGTTCTTATACATTGGATCAAGTATTATCTGAAAGAGATCAAATATCTGAACAAATATGCAGTATTATTGATAAAGCTACTGATCCATGGGGAATTAAAGTTGAAAATGTTGAATTAAAAGATATTTCATTACCTGAAGAAATGAAACGTGTTATTGCTAAAGTTGCTGAAGCTGAAAGAGAAAAAGCTGCTGTCATAACAAAATCTAAAGGTGAAGTTGAATCAGCTGAGAACTTAAGTAAGGCTGCAGAAATGATGAGTCAATCTCCAGGTGCATTACATTTAAGAACACTTGCTACCTTAAATGATTTATCATCTGATCAATCAAATACAATTATTTTTGCTGTACCTATTGAAGTTCTAAGAGCTTTTGATGGTAATAAGGCTAAAGATTTAGTTGAAAAAATCGTTACAAAAAAGAACTAGTTATCTAGTTCTTTTATTTTTTTTATAATTAGATATGGATTGAATAAATTCATTTCTTTTTTTTGCAAATTCTTCCATCTCTTGCATATTATATTTTGAAATACCAGCAACGGCTCTTTGGATTGCTAAATCATAAGCAATTGATAAACTATCTTTGAAGTCTTCTTTAGAAATACCTTTAGTATTTTTAACATATACAAAAGCATTAATAGCACTGTCTAAATCAGCATATATTTTATTAGTTAACTCTTGATCATCACCTATACCTAGCCAAGTGCAAAAATCATTTGCTAAATCTACTTTTTTGAGGTTTTCTTCATCATAATATTTTATTATTTCATCACCATTAATTTTAATATTTATTGATGGTAGAACAATATGATAAAGATTTCCAGCATAATCAGGATCAGATCTTAATTCATCTGATCTTGCTATTAATTCAAGTACACCCTTCTCACGTAATTCTAAAGAATTATCAAATTTATCTATCATACTATCAACAAATAATCCTGATGTATAACCTAAACCAATGATATTTTCTAGGATATTTAAATCTAAATCGGTAAAATCTCCATTGGAAATAGTATCAGCTATAAATTTAGCATTATATTCTTGTTCAAGTATTCTTAAAAGTTTAATAAGGGTACCATTTATTTCATCACGATGTTCATCAACTAAATCTTTATCATAACTAATATATTTAGTTATAACTTCGGTTGTATAAACATTTTTAGTATTATCGTGAGCTAAATATTCAAGTGATAATTTATTTAATTCTTTAGCTATATCCATGATATTTCCCCTTTTCTACTCGATATTCTAACACCATCTATTTTAATGGTCAAATTACTTTGTTTTATCTATCTTAGCACTTTGATAATAATATATATATTTTAATAAGGCTGAGGTACTTATAAATCTTTGAAAGAATATTGCTAATTTCATCTTCATAGTTGGAATAATAACCATTTTCTTCTTAAACATACCATCTATTGCACATTTGGCAACATATTTAGGACTAACTCCTTTAGTAACAAATGATCCATGAGCTACATCATTAAATTCAGTTTCAACTGGTCCTGGACATAAAGAACTTATATGAACATTAGATTTACTCATTTTTAATTCTTCATAGATTGCTTCACTTAATTTTAAAACATAATTTTTAGTAGCATAGTAAGTACTTAACTTAGGACCCGCAAGGAAGCCTGCTGAAGAAGCAACATTTAATATATAACCTGAATCTTTTTTAATAAAATCATTTAAATACAATTTAGTTAAAACATGAACTGCTTTTATATTAAGATCTATCATTTCTAATTCTCTATCTAATGATGTATCTTTGAATTCTCCAAATAAACCAAATCCAGCATTGTTAATTAATATGTCAATGTTTTCATTTTTTGTCATTTCATATAATTTATAATCATTGTTAACATCGCTTATATCTAAGCTTATTATTTTTACGTTTACTTTTAATTCTTGTTGAAGAGCCTTTAGTCTATCTTCTCTTCTAGCTACTAGAATTAAATCAATATTTTTACTAGCTAAATATTTAGCCATTTCCATACCAATTCCTGATGATGCTCCAGTTATTAATGCTTTCATATATAGCCTACTTTCCTATTTTAAATATATGAATGAATTTACCTACATTATAAACAATACTATCAGCATTTGCCATAGCAACTACTTTAAATATAGCTTTCCCACCAACTGTTGCAGATGATATAAATGCTGCCAATACAACGGAAACGACTGTGTTATTATAGCCTGTTAGTGTTGATATTGAGATAGCTAAGAAAGTTCCCATTGATCCAGATATTACACCACATACATCTCCAATAATATCATTACAAATAGATGATAATTTGTTTTTATTTTTAATAAGCATTAGTGCTTCTTTTGCACCAGTTTTCTTTTTACTACTCAAAGCATGAAATGTTGATTCATTAGCAGTGATACAGGCAGTTCCAATGATATCAAATATAATGCCTATTGCAATTACTATCATTAAAACTATCATTAAAACTATGTTATTACAACTCATCGCCATTGAGCTAGAGATAGTTGAAAAAACAACCGATAAGATAAATGTTAAGATAAATACTGTTAAAATCCAATTACTTTTTTTATTCATTTTTATACACCTTTAATAAATTATAACATAAAAAAACTTTAACGATATTCTTTTCCCCGTTAAAGTATTTAAGTATGGTATATCATGAATCAATTTTACGGCTTTGGTCGAGTTGAATTTCTCTCCTCACTACTCTAGATTACTCTTGAGCACTTTCGTTTTGAAATGAGGAACTACAAGTTTCCTAAATAGTTACTCGATTACCACTTAGTCCGTACCTTAATACCCATGATACTTACACGCTAGAGGTTTTCCCTAACAAAATTGACTATTCTTATATGCTTTTGCATTTGTTATTTCATTAAGCTATAAATCGTTAAATTCCAAACAAACACTCACATCATGTACGTTATTATATTATTCACATTATTAAGTGACGGTGATAAAAGGAATTATCAGTTGCATGCCATTGCAATTATCCTTAAACCTTAAATCATTAAAACACCCGGACTTGGGCAGACCAAGCATAGAAATGAAGTGCCATTCGACAATTGGTAGATTTTTAGCCCTACCTTCAAACAGTATAATGACTAGCATAATGCACCACACGTGATTTCATTATAGCAAAAAAGCGCCCAAATTGCAAATTGAACGCTTAATTACTTATTTATAATTTATTATCATAGGGATTTCTATAGCAATAAAAACGGTAGCAATAATAACTAATAAGGCTATTAATATTATTACGACTTTAGCATTGGATTTTTTTACATCCACCACTTTTACTAAATCATTTATTTCATTTAATTTAGCTTTATTTATTTCAGATACTTGAGAATTTATTCCTTGATTTAACTTAGGAATATTAATTTCTTCTGTTTTAGCATCATTAATAGTTTCATTGATATCCTTTTTTTCTTCTAATGTTATATCCACATTATTATGACTATTTAAATCTTGTTCTTGAGCTATCTTAAGTGCATCATCATTGCTTATAGGAATTGGTTTAGCTATTCCAGCATTAATATCCATGACTACTTTTTTATTTTCAGACTCATTCATATTATCCTCCTAATCACTTATAACATCCATGATGTTTGGTACCATTTGTTTCTTACGTGAAACAACACCTTTTAGTAATTCTCCTTCAGATATATTATCTATTCCATAGGCAATAGATAATGTGTCTTTTGATTTATCAGAGAAGATGACATTTGAATCATTGGTTAAGTAATTAGTAACGAATAAGGCACATACATCATAGTTGTGATTGATTGTTAAATTGTTTAATTCTTCAATTAACTCATCCATACGTGGTCTTACTTTTTCAAAATCAGTTGTAAATATTTGACCTATTAAAATCTTTTTATCATTTACTTCGTATTCTTTATTATCTTTAAATATTATTTGATTTGCATTTAGATTATCAATTGATATACCAGATTCTAGTAAATCTAGGCCATATTGTTTAACACTCACCCCAGCGATGCTGGCTAATTCTTCAGCCGTCTTACGATCAACATCAGTTGTTGTTGGGCTTTGTAATAACAAAGTATCTGAAACAATACCGGATAACATTAATCCTGCTATATTACTAGGTATTTCAATACCAGATTCTTGATATAGAAAATAGATAATTGTACAAACAGAACCAACTCCCATATTACGGAAATTAATTGGTTTAGATGTAATAATATCTCCAATATTATGGTGATCAACAATCTCAAGAATATCAGCTTCATTTAAACCATCAACAGATTGAGCCATCATATTATGGTCAACCAAAATAACTTTTTTACGATTTACTTTGTGAGCATCTATTGTTCTTAACATTCCTAAACATTCTTCTTTATTATTAAGAATTGGATAATTAGTATGTTTTAATTTACTTGTAATATCATCAAAATCTGATAAATAATCAGTAACATCAAAAGTTGTAGTTGTCTGTCCTCTTTGTATAGATTTTACAGGATTAGCTAAGCATAAAACACGCGCTACTTTATAAGATGATTTTCTACTTGAAATTACGTTTATGTGATTCTTACGTGCTAATTCAAGTTGATGTTCTGTTAATCTTTTACCATATACCATGATAATTAATTTAACGTGACTATTTAAAGCATAGTTAATAATTGCCTCACGATCTCCAACTATTAAAATAGATTGTTCATCTAGAGGTATATCTTTAATGAATGTTGCATCATCAAATGTTGCAGCATAAGCATATCCATTTATATTGTCATCATATTTTAAATAATCAACTGCATCTAAGGTTTTTAATAAATTATCAAATGAAGTATTAACATTAAGATTTTCATTATAAATCATATCAGCTGCAATTTCCTTTAAGGAAACGTAACCTTTAAACTTTTTCTTGTCATCAACAAGTGGAAGTCCTGTTATTCCCTCTTCATGCATCAAATTAAAAGCATCAATAATGGCTTCATTTTGATTTATCATATAAGATTTATTATAATCTACATCTTTAATTTGTACTTTAACATCATTTAAATATTCAGGAACATCTGTCTTAAACTTCTTTAAAGCATATTCAGTTTCGGGATTTATTGAGCCTAAAATTCTTGGTTCAGATTTAATACCTAACTTATTTTTTAAATATGAAAGACTTATTGAACCACATACAGAGTCTGTATCAGGATTCTTATGTCCAAATATATATATTTTTTCCATTAAAAACTCACCTTTTCCAATTATACACTTTTTATAAGAAAAAGGAACTACTCAAGAGCAGTTTCTTTTATTTCTCAGTTTTGTTTGTCTTTTTATGACTTCTTCTTCTCTTTTTAGATTGTTTTTCTTCTTCTTTTATTTGTGTTTTTTCTTCTTTTATTTGTGCTTTTTCTTCTTTTGCTTCAGCAATCTTTTCTTCAGTTATGTCAGATTTATAATCATCCAATTCTTTATTAAGCATAATATTTTCTTTTTGTAATGAATATCCACGTTCAAATATTACTTTTAAAATACCAGTTACAAATAGTATAATTAAACCACCATAGCTAAAATCTTGATATTCAGCAAACATTTTAGTAGTTGAAGAAATAATAAACATTAAAATTGGATAAGCAAATGAGAATATTAATGATAAAGGTATTATTTCATCAATTATATTAATATTGGCTTTAGAAAATATATTGTCATCTAAAGTTATAGCTTTATAAACTTTTTTTAATTTCATTACAATAATGTATAACAAAGCAAAGTTAAGAGACATTGCAAATCCATATCCAATTCCACCTACAACTATTTTGTTCATTCCATAGGTAGTTATATATGAAGATATCTCATCTGCTGTATAAGGTGTATACATGGCAAACATTCTTGATAATAAATCAGGTGATAAGTTTGATGATCCATAGATGCATGATACAACAGTAGCTCCAATCGTAAAACCTGCAAATATTACACATATAATAAGGGCTGTCCACCTAAATATGTTTAACACTAAATTCCCAATTATATATAATTCTTTACGACTTTCCTCTGTCATATCAATCCCATCCTATTCTTTATTTATAATAGCACATTATTTTTAGAAATAAAATACAAATTATTATGATAAAGAAAAAATTGAAATGCTTAATTTCAATTTATTCTTGGCTTTTCATTTCAAATAAAATATCTCTTAATTCCATGGCTCTTTCAAAGTCTAAATTCTTAGCGGCATCTTTCATTTCATTTTCAATGTTGATGATTAGTTTTGCCTTATCTTGTTTAGTCATTTGTTTATCTTTTTCAACAATCTTATCATCTTCATTAGAAATAATTTCATGTATTTCTTTGATGATTGTCTTAGGAATTATATTATGTTCTTTATTAAATTCATCTTGGATTTGTCTTCTACGGGCAGTTTCTTTAATGGATTGATCCATTGCATCTGATATATAATCAGCATACATGATAACTTTACCTTCTGAATTTCTTGCACATCTTCCTATTATTTGGATTAATGAACGATAACTTCTTAGGAATCCTTGTTTATTAGCATCCATGATGGCAATAAGTGATACTTCAGGTAAATCAATTCCTTCTCTCAATAGATTTATACCAACTAGAACATCATATTTTCCAAGTCGTAAATCTCTTAATATCTTTATTCTTTCAAGCGTATGTACTTCTGAATGAAGATAAGCAACTTTTATACCAACGTTTTTTAAGTAATCAGTTAATTCTTCAGCCATCCTTATGGTAAGTGTTGTAACTAATACTCTTTCATTTTTCTTAATACGTTCATTTATTTCTTCTATTAAATTATCCACTTGTCCTTCTGAAGGTTTTACTTCAATAAGTGGATCTAATAAACCTGTTGGTCTTATTAATTGTTCAACTGGATGATTATTACATAGTTCTAATTCGTAATCACCAGGTGTCGCTGAAACATATATTACTTGATTTATTTTTTCATTGAATTCATCAAACTTAAGTGGTCTATTATCTAGGGCACTTGGTAATCTAAAACCATAGTCAACCAAGGTTTGTTTACGCATTCTATCTCCATTATACATTCCACGTACTTGAGGAACTGTAACATGTGATTCATCAATTATCAATAGATAATCTTCTGGAAAAAAGTCCATCAAAGTTCCGGGAGTTACACCTGGTCCTTTTAGAGCAAGTTGTCTTGAATAATTTTCAATACCATGACAGAATCCTGTTTCTCTTAACATTTCTAGGTCATAGCGGGTTCTTTGTTCAAGTCTTTCTGCTTCTAGATACTTGCCATTGTCTTTTAACACTTTTAATCGATCATCTAATTCATGTTCTATTCTATTACATGCTTCAACTAGTTTGTCTTTATTAGTTACAAAGTGAGTTGCTGGGAAAATCATGATGGTTTTCTTACTAGAAATGATACTTCCAGTTAATACATCAAATTCACATATTCTATCTATTTCATCACCAAATAATTCTATACGAATTCCATTTTTCTTTTCAGCTGCAGGGACAACATCAATGGTGTCTCCATGACTTCTAAATGTTCCTCGATGAAAGTCTAAATCATTACGTTCATAGTTCATATCAACTAGATGTTCTAGAATATCTTCTCTTTTAATGGAATCTCCTGAGGATAATACAAGACATTCGTTTTTATAATCTTCTTTATCCCCTAAACCATATATACAAGAAACAGAGGCAACAACAATTGTATCGCTTCGAGTAAGTAAGGCTTCAGTAGCTCCGTGTCTTAATTCATCTATTTCATCGTTGATAGAAGCATCTTTTTCAATATAAGTATCACTTGATGGTACATAGGCTTCTGGTTGATAATAATCATAATAAGAAACAAAATACTCTACACGATTATTGGGAAACAATTCTTTCATTTCGGCATAGAATTGACCCGCCAAAGTTTTATTAGGTTCAATAATTAAAACAGGTTTATTACATTGCTCAATAACATTGGCTATAGAAAATGTTTTTCCAGATCCAGTTACACCCATCAAGCATTGATTCTTTTTGCCTTCTTTAATGCCTTTAACTAATTCTTTTATAGCATTAGGCTGATCTCCTGATGGTTTATATTTTGAAACTATTTGAAACATATAATACCTCCTCTTTAATTAAAGTTATCTTGTATTATATCATAGTTATCAACATCATTAAAATGCCACCACTCAAAAGGATAAGGAGAAAATCCTGATTTAACCATGATTGATTCAAGTAACATGACGTTTCTTCTTACAGGTAATGGTAATCTAGAAAAATAACTTCTATATGATTCTTCGCCAAAGTGATCAAATTCAGTTGGCATATACACATTGCTTCCATCTAATCCGCATAAACTAATATCAACGGCACTACCCTTGCAATGATTGTTATTACCTTTTGCAGGATTTGCTACATAGTTTTCATTTGGATAAATTTCAAACATTTTCTCTTGATATTCAAGTGGTCTAAAAGTATCTATTATTTTAATTTTATAGCCCAATTTATTCAAGCATTCATTAGCGTTTATTAACTTCTCAGCGGTTGATTTTCTTAGCATACATATGGGTTTTGAATATAATATTTGTTTTGTAAAGTTATTGGGTGTTGCATATACTATATCTATATCAAAGCCATCTTTTTCGGTTAATTCCATCATATTATATTTATTAATAAATTCCTCTTTATTCATTATGTTTACCTTCTATAATTACTTTAGCATATTGTTAGACATTAAAACAACAAATGGTAAATGTTTTACATAAAAAAACATAAGATTTCTCTTATGTTAATATACTAGTTTTCTTTATTTTCGAATCTTCTAGTTCCAAAGTTTCCTCTAGAATTTTTGTTGTTTTTTCTAGCATCACGACATTCTTTACATCTCTTAGGCTCAGTAAAACCCTTTTCAGCAAAGAAAGCTTGATCTCTAGCAGTAAAGATGAATTCTTTACCACAGTCAGCACATTTTAAAGTTTTATCTTTAAAGTCAGTTTCTTCCATTTAAATATCTCCTCCTATTAATTTTTTGGACTTACTACCTAGCATCTTCCATTTTTAACAAGGAGATTGATATATTTTTTTAATACTACCTTCGGTGGTTCACCAATAAAATTATTATAGCACGTTTAAGTGTAAAAGCAAGAGTATTATTTTTTTAAATTTCCAATACTAATATTGTTAATATCTTCGGCCTTTTTAACAATTATTGGTTTTTCTACCTTTAATTCTGTTGGCGTTTCATTATTGGCCTGAGCTAAGTTTTCATTTACAACTAATTCACGTTTCATTTTCTTTTTCCTAATGCTTTGTTTTATTACAAGTATTAATATAATAAAAATAACAAAGCCTACAATAGCAAATAGTTTATAGTCATCATCATCAAGGGTTAATTCATCACTTTGATTAGCATCTTCAATTTTTCCAACAGTTACTTCTGATGTTGTTGTTATCATATTGGAATATGTTTCAGCTTTTACAAAAATTGGGCATATCACAAGTAAAATTATTAATAATATTTTAATTTTTTTCATATTTATTATTCTTTCTAAACTTATTATAATATCAATTTTAATAATTAAAAAGATTAGTATTGGATTTTATCTTCTTTATTATTCCATTCGTAAAATGGTTTTTTACATTCTATGTTATTTAATTGTATTTCATTAATTAAATTTTTATTATTTCCTTTAATATATTCTTCTATTGCTGAATCTTTAAATCCCGATTCTGAGGCATCATCATAAGACTCTGAATAATAAATGGTTGGTATTTGAGCCCAGATAGACGCACTTAAGCACATTGGACAACTCTTAGCAGTTGTTACTAATATACAATCTTCTAATGTCATTTTGTTAAGTTTTTTGCAAGCTAGTCTTATAGCATTTACTTCAGCATGACAAGTTGGATCTTTTGAACCAATAACAGTATTTCTAGATATTGTTATTATTTTATATTTATCATTTATCTTTTGAATAATACCGGCACCAAATGGTCCACCTATATTATCTTTAATTCCTTTAATTGCATATGATGATGCTTCTTTATAAATATCATTTATTGCATCATTTATATCATCATATAATAATTCCATATTTATTCTTCTTTCACTTTATTATTATAACAAAAGAAACTACTTTATAGTAGTTCCTTATTATTATTTATTTTCATTAAGATATTTTATTATATTAGATACATTACTAACAAGTTTACCTTCTGGTGTTACTAAAGTTGGTGCTTGCATAATGCCAAGTTTAGTTGTTAAATCAGCATTTTCCTCAGCATCAATTAATTCATATTCTATATTACTTTCTTTAAGTAATTCTTTAGCTCTAGCGCAGTTAGGGCAAGTCTTAGTTGTAAATAACATATATGATCCTTGATTATCACTTGTATCATCTTTTAATTTAGATTTATTTAAATCATAGCAAACTCTATTACTAAATTCAGAACGTTTACCATCATTCCAGTTCTTAACAGGGCGATAATAACCTGTTATACGAGAATAGATTTCTGCAGGTTCACCACATTTAGGACATGTGTCATGCTCTCCTGAGATATAACCATGAGTCTTACATACTGAGTATGTTGGCGACAATGTATAATATGGTAATTTGTAATTAGATGCTATCTTTTTTACAAGATTCATAGCTGATTTCCAAGTTGGCAATTTCTCACCTAAGAATGCATGGAAAACAGTTCCTGATGTATATAAAGTTTGTAATTCATCTTGAATGTCTAAGGCTTTATATAAATCTTCGGTATATCCAACTGGTAAATGTGATGAATTAGTATAATATGGTGCTTCTCCATCCTTGCCAGCTGTAATTATATCAGGATATGTTTCTTTATCATGTTTAGCAAAACGATAAGTTGTAGATTCAGCAGGTGTTGCTTCTAAATTATACAAATCTCCATATTGTTCCTGATAATCAGATAAACGGGTTCTCATATGATTTAAAACATTTTTAGTAAACTCTTGGGTTTCTTTATGTGTTAAATCTTTTTGTAACCATTTGGCATTTAAACCAGCTTCATTCATACCGATTAAGCCAATTGTTGAGAAGTGATTAGCAAATGTTCCTAAGTATCTCTTAGTATATGGATATAATCCATTGTTAAGAAGCTTAGTTATTACATCTCTTTTAACTTTTAAAGAACGAGCAGATATATCCATTAGATGATCAAGTCTTTCATAGAATTCAGCTTCATTTTTTGAAAGATAAGCTATTCTTGGCATATTAATTGTTACAACACCAACTGATCCAGTTGATTCTCCGGATCCAAAGAATCCACCTGATTTTTTTCTTAATTCTCTTAAGTCTAGTCTTAAACGACAACACATTGATCTTACATCTGATGGTTCCATATCTGAATTGATATAATTTGAGAAGTATGGAGTTCCATATTTAGATGTCATTTCAAATAATAATTTATTGTTTTCAGTTGCAGACCAGTCAAAGTCTTTAGTTATAGAATATGTTGGAATTGGATATTGGAATCCACGTCCATTGGCATCTCCTTCAATCATTATTTCAAGGAAGGCTTTATTAACCATATCCATTTCTTTTTTACAATCTTTATATTTAAAATCTACTTCTTTACCACCTATTAAGCAATTTAATTCTGCAAGGTCATTAGGTACAGTCCAATCAAGTGTTATGTTAGTAAATGGTGCTTGTGTTCCCCATCTACTTGGAGTATTAACTCCATATACAAAACTTTGAATACATTGTTTAACTTGATGATATTCCAAATTATCTATTTTTATAAATGGTGCTAGGTAAGTATCAAATGATGAGAATGCTTGAGCACCTGCCCATTCATTTTGCATGATACCTAAAAAGTTAACCATTTGATTACATAATGTAGATAAGTGTTTAGCAGGTTTTGATGTAATCTTCCCTTCAATTCCACCTAATCCTTCTTGAATTAATTGTTTTAATGACCAACCAGCGCAGTAACCTGTAAGCATTGATAAATCATGAATATGAATATCGGCATTACGATGAGCATTAGCTATTTCATCATCATATATTTGTGATAACCAATAGTTAGCAGTAACGGCTCCAGCTTCAGATAATATAAGTCCACCAACTGAATAAGTTACAGTTGAGTTTTCTTTAACACGCCAGTCCTCAATATTAACATAAGAATCAACAATCTTCTTTGCATCGATCATTGTCTTATCCATATTTCTTATTTGTTCATGATTTTTACGATAAAGAATATAAGACTTAGCAACATCATCATAACCTGAGTCAGATAGAGTCCGTTCAACACTATCTTGAATAGTTTCAACATCAACTAAATGTCTTTTAACTTTATGTTCAAAGTCTGATGCGCTTCTTAAAGCAATAAGTTCTAGAACATCAGGGGTTGTTTCATGATTTACTGAATCAAAAGCTTTTTCAACTGCTTGTTCAATTTTCTTTATATCAAATTCAACGACTTCGCCATTTCTTTTTTTAACTTTATACATATACATTCCTCCCATATATTATCTTCATTGTAGCATTTAAAAAATAATAAGAAAGTTGCAATAGCAACTTTCTACACTTTTATTTAATTTAATTTTTTTATTAACGTTTATCCGTGTATTTTAATATGTAAAGTGATTAAATACCCCTTGTTTCCGTTTTTGTATACTCATTACAAGCTTCACAGGCATCTAAGACAAACGATGACGTATGTGAAGTTAAGCCATCACCAATTAAATCGCCTGAATCCTTAAATTGCTGCAAATAATAATTTGATGGAGATACCAATTTGGCAATATTAACTAAATCATCTTTAGTGTGATATTCATTAACAACGGTTGTTCTAAATTCATGATCTATATTAGAATTCTTTATTATATTTATTGATTTAAGAATATTATCATAGTTTATATGAGTGTCCACGGTTGACTCATATTTATCTTTAATATTTTTAATATCCATAGCTATATAGTCTAATAAATTGTCTTTTAATAAATCTGATAAAACATCAGGATTAGTTCCATTTGTATCTAACTTTACTAAGAAACCTAAATCTTTAATTCTTTTGATAAATGGTTTTAAGTCAGGTTGTATTGTAGGTTCTCCTCCACTTATACAAATGCCATCAATTTTACCTTTTCTTTCAATCATATAATTTATTATTTCGTCTTCACTTATTAAATCCTTTTTACTTGGCTTAATAACCAATGCAGAATTTTGGCAAAATGGGCATTTCCAATTGCATCCTAAAGTAAATATTACACAGGCAATATATCCTGGATAATCAAGTAATGTTAGTTTATTAAATCCTTTTATTAACATATTATTCACCTTGTATTTATAATATAACAAAAAAGATTCTAATTAAATAGAATCTTAGTTAGTACCTAAAACTTCATCAAGTTTAGTTATTGCTTCTTTTACTGTCTTTTGATCAGGTTCCATGACATATAACTTTTGATTTGGATAACTATGTGTATATTCATAAGCGCCTGTTCCATCTAGGTTATAGCTTGTAATTGTCCAAGTAGACATATCATTTAATTGCATTTTAACTAATGATGTTAAACTATCTGTACTAAAGTTGGTTTCAAACGTTCCATCCATAGCATCTAGAATATTATCATAGTCACTTAATAAAGTCTTTGAACTTGTTAAAGTATTAATCAAAGTTGTTATTACTTGCTCTTGATTTTCCCCACGGTGTCTATCACCTGTTGAATAAGCATGTCTTTCTCGAGCAAATGCTAATGTACATTTACCAGATACATTAAAGTTATATCCGGGTTTAAATTTACATGAAGAGTCTGTATAAGGAACTACAGTAAATGTTTGATCATTGTAAATTGTAATACCTCCAACAGCATTTACTAATTTAACTACTGCATTAAAGTTTACTCTCATATAATATGGAATCTTTATTTCTAGTAAATTCTCAACAGTTGACATAGATTCTTGAATACCGCCAAATGTTCCTGCATGAGTCAATTTATCTTTTAAGCCTGTCGTACCTGCAAGTTGAACATAATAATCTCTTGGTATATGAATTAAAAGAATTTCATGAGTATTTGGATTTACTGCCATGATAATATTTACATCACTTAAACTCTTTTTAGGTAAGGAATTAGTTCTTGTATCTATTCCACTTATATAAACAGCAAATGATTCTTTTGTGACATTAACATCTACAGTTTCAACTTCTTTTTCTTTCTTTATGGTTATTGTTCCAATTATCTTAACTTCTTTTTCATAATTCTCATCAGCATCTTGCATAGCATCATAGTAAGCAGAGTTTGCAACAACAACCTTAGTTGTATTGGTAATAACTGAATTCATCATACTATTTACATCTGTATTATAATTTATGACTGGATTAGTAATCGTACTCTTAAGATTATCTTCAATATCGGTTGAATCATCACCTAAGTCATTATAAACATCTAAAGTTACACCTGATAAATCGGAAACTGAATTATAGTTTGAAGCAGAAGATACAATGATATCATATTCATAATATTCATAATTAGTTGTTAGGTTCTTATTAAGGAAGTTTACAAAGTCATAAACTTTAGGAATCATATATAATTCACCTGAACATATTACTACAGCAATAATATCAAATAATATATATATCCATTTTTTATTCTTCTTTAGAATTAATATTCCATGAATTATTAGTAATATTGTTACAAAAGCAATAATTGCTATAAGATATTTATTAGGTAATATGTTGGTTCTTATTATTAGATAACAAAAGAAGAAATTTATTATCATAGATATTATCCAAATAATAATACTAGTAATTCGAAGTTTTTTATTTTTTTTGCTCTTTTTATTTGGTGAACCAATTACAACACTGGAATCTTTCTTTTGATTGATTTTTTTGGTTGGTATATTTATAGTTTGAGTTACTTCGTCATCAGCAACTTTATATTTTTCAATGTTATTAAGATCTTTTTCAATATAATCATTTGATTCATAATTTTTCTGAATATTATCTTTATTTATAACAATGTTTTCTGTTCTTAAGGAAACACCATCATCATAAAACTCAGGTTTTTTAGCCTTTATAACGTGCAATTTTTCATTTGTAATGGGATCTATCCTAGTTGTATTGAACAATTTCTCCATCTTTTCTTCATCTGTCATCATACGATTTCTCCTCGTTCTCTTTTTTCTTCTTATCATATAATACCACCTATTTTAATAAAGTATAGCATACATAAATGGACAAAAAAACTAGATTATTCTAGTTTTTGAATAAGTATGATGCATTTTTATAACTTAATTCTTC
>Ga0116181_1002042_pt1 | contig 16797 bp, 16 predicted proteins | sample AD_UKC075_MetaG_FD_89752 | JGI IMG/M metagenome (GOLD analysis project Ga0116181, IMG submission 89752) | Active sludge microbial communities of municipal wastewater-treating anaerobic digesters from USA - AD_UKC075_MetaG | ecosystem: Engineered > Bioreactor > Anaerobic > Digestate | place: USA...
CGCGGTCAATCGGAGGTCGTTGGAAATTCCGCCGCGTTTAGGGGCGGCTGTCGATTCGATGTCCTCGCCGCGCAAAGACTTTTCCATGCCGCACCGGTTGGCGGTGCCGCTGTCGATCCTTTTGGGTGTGATGCCGGAGAGGGCGTGGTAGGTGTTTTCCGGCGGAGATCAATGCACCACGGATGTGGAGAACAGTTGCAACACGACGACGCCGGCGACGATCATGGCGATGCCGACGATGGCAGCTGTGTCGAGAACCTGCTTGAAGAAGAAACGTCCGACGAGTGCGATGAGAGCGACTCCCGACCCGGACCAGATGGCATACACAATGCCGACCGGCAGCACGTCGAGGGTGCGCGAGAGCAGATAGAGGGATGTGGAGTAGCAGCACACCACCACCACGGACGGCCATAGGCGGGTGAAGCCGCGGGACGATTTGAGGGCCGAGGTGGCGATCACTTCGGCGACGATGGCGACGGCGAGGATGAGCCACTGCATATCAGGGGCGCTCCCGGCGGGTGGGACGAGGGCGGGTCATTCGGTCACCGTCCTGGAGAAGATGTTGATCACCATGACGCCGCCGACGATCAGGGCCAGCCCGGCCAGCGCAGGTCCGTCGAGGGGTTGATCGAGGACGAACCAGGCAATCAGGGTGACCAGAGCCACACCGACTCCGGACCACACGGCATACACGATGCCGACCGGAATCTTCTTGAGGCACAGGGACAGCAGGATGAAAGCGGTTTCGTAGGCGATCACGACGACCACCGACGGCCACAGGCGGGTGAAACCTTCGGTGGACTTCAGCGTCGAGGTGGCGATGACTTCCGCCACGATCGCGACAAACAGCATGAGCCAGTACATGGCGGAGCTCCGGGACGGGGTCATGAATCAGGACACGCGAATGGAAACGAATGCCCGGATGCTACCCCGCCACAGGGCAATCGGGCCAGCGTCGGAGGCCGGCCCGGGGAGTCAGACTACGCCGGCTCCGTGGGCCTGCTGGTCGGCCCAGTAGCTGGAGCGGACCATCGGGCCGCAGGCGGCGTTCTTGAAGCCCATCTTGAGCGCTTCGGTTTCGAACATCTTGAAGGTGTCGGGATGGACGTAGCGCAGCACCGGCAGATGGCCGCCGGAGGGCTGGAGGTATTGGCCGATGGTGAGCATCTCGACGTTGTGGGCACGCATGTCGCGCATCACTTCGAGGATTTCCTCGTCGGTTTCGCCAAGACCGACCATCAGGCCGGATTTGGTCGGGACTTCGGGGTGGCGGGCCTTGAATTGCTTGAGCAGTTCCAGCGAGTAGGCGTAGTCGGAGCCGGGGCGGGCCTGCTTGTAGAGGCGCGGGACGGTTTCGAGGTTGTGGTTGAGGACGTCGGGCGGGGCTTGGTCGAAGATGTCCAGGGCGATATCCATGCGGCCGCGGAAGTCGGGTACCAGCACTTCGATGCGGGTCTTTGGGCTGGCTGCGCGGGTGGCCTGGATGCACTGGACGAAGTGCTCGGCGCCGCCGTCGCGCAGGTCGTCCCGGTCGACGCTGGTGATCACCACGTAGTTGAGGCGCATCGCGGCGATGGTCTTGGCGAGGTCGGCCGGTTCGTTGGCGTTGAGGGGCTCGGGGCGGCCGTGGCCCACGTCGCAGAACGGGCAGCGGCGGGTGCAGATGTCGCCCATGATCATGAAGGTGGCCGTGCCCTTGCCGAAGCATTCGTGGATGTTGGGGCAGGAGGCTTCTTCGCACACGGTGTGGAGCTTGTGCTCGCGCAGGGTGTCCTTGATCTCGTTGAAGCGTTCGGCTTCCATGCCGGCGCCGAGCTTGATGCGGATCCACTCGGGCTTTTTGAGGCGTTCGGCGGGAACGATCTTGATGGGGATGCGGGAGGTCTTTTCGGCGCCGCGCTGCTTGCGGGTGGTGGAATCCATGTTCGTCCTTTGGTCAGGTGGGGGCGACGGCGGGGAAGTGGCGCTGGAGGTGGCCGAGAAGCCGTTCGGCGACTTCGTCGGGGCCTTCAGTCACGCCGAAGTCTTTGAGTTGTATGGTCTTGAGCCCACTATAGCCGCAGGGATTGATCCAGGTAAATGGTGTCAAGTCCATATCGACATTGAGGGACAGACCGTGGTAGCTGCAGCCGTTTTTCACGCGCAGGCCGAGGGCGGCGACTTTGGCGCCGTCGATGTAGACGCCCGGTGCGCCGTCCTTGCGGCGGGCATCGAGGCCGTAGTCGGCGATGCAGTCGATGATGGACTGTTCGAGCAGATTGACCATCTCGCGCACCTTGAGGCGGCGGCGGTGCAGGTCGATGAGCAGGTAGGCCACGACCTGACCGGGGCCGTGATAGGTGATCTGGCCGCCGCGGTCGATCTTGACCAGCGGGATTGCGGTGGCGTGCAGCAGGTGTTCCGGCTTGCCGGCCTGACCGAGGGTGTAGACCGGCGGATGCTGGACGAGCCACAACTCGTCTTCGGTGCCGGCGTCGCGGGTGGCGGTGAATTCCTGCATCGCCCGCCAGGTGGGCTCGTAGGGCACGCTGCCCAGGCGGCGGACGATCACAGGACGACTTTCACCATCGGGTGGGACGACAGCTCGCGGTACAGCGCGTCGAGCTGCTGCTGGGAGGTGGCGGTGACGGTGCAGGTGATGGCCAGATAGTTGCCCTTGGCGGAGGGGCGCATCTGCATTCCGCTCGCAGGGTCGAAATCCGGGGCGTGGGTCAGCACCACTTCCAGCACGACCTGGGCGAAGTCGTCCACCCGCGCGCCCATGATCTTGATCGGGAATTCGCAGGGAAACTCCAGCAGGGTCGTGCGTTCTTCGGACATCGGGCTTCCTTGGTGGCGGGTCAGGGAATGAGAATGAGGGCGGGACGGCTTTTATCAAGCCCCGGCTTTGCGGGCCGCCGCCTCCAGTGCCGTTAGGCCCGCATTCTCGTGCCTGCTGCGCTTACAGGTTCTTGATCCACAGACGCAGGGCGTCCCACATGCGGCCGAACCAGCCGGCCTGGGGCACTTCTTCGAGGGCCACGATCGGGTAGTTGCCGACCGGCTTGCCATCGAGGCTCAGTTGCAGCGTGCCGATGGCCTGCCCTTTGGCGAGCGGGGCGATCAGCGGTTGCTGACTGACGACGTTGGCCTTGAGCTTCTGGGCGTCGCCCTTCGGCAGCGAGAGCATGAAGTCGTTCAGGAAGCCGGCTTTGACGGTGTTTTCGGCACCCTTCCAGACGCGGAACTCATTGACCGCCTGATTGGCGGCATAGACCTTGACGGTGTCGAAGGCCAGATAGCCCCAGTTGAGCAGCTTTTGGGATTCTTGGGCGCGCACGCTGTCGCTGGTGGTGCCGACGACCACCGACAGGAGGCGGCGGTCGTTGCGTTTCGAGGAGGCGATCAGGCAGTAGCCGGCGCTGTCGGTGTGGCCGGTCTTGACGCCGTCGACGGTGGGGTCGAGATAGAGCAGGCGATTGCGGTTGGGCTGCTTGATCTTGTTGTAGGTGTATTCCTTGATGGAATAGATCGGGTAGAACTCGGGAAAGTCGCGAATGATCGCGGTGGCCAGCAGCGACAGGTCGCGCACCGAAGTGAGGTGCGAGGGGTGCGGCAGACCGGTGGAGTTTTCGAAGTGGGTGTTCTTCAGGCCGAGCCGGGCGGCTTCCTTGTTCATCAGTTGGGCGAAGGCTTCTTCGGAGCCGGCGATGGCTTCGGCCAAGGCCACGCAGGCGTCGTTGCCGGACTGGATGATCATGCCGTGGATCAGTTCGTTCACGGTCACCGGGGTTTGCGGCTCGATGAACATCTTGGAGCCGGGCACTTTCCAGGCCTTGGGCGACACCGGAATGGTCTGGTCCAGGGCGAGGGTTTTGTTCTTGATCGCCGAGAAGGTGAGGTAGGCCGTCATCAGCTTGGTGAGGGACGCCGGCTCGATGCGCTGGTCGGGCTGTTCGGTAGTGAGAATCTGGCCGGAGCCCACATCGAGGAGCAGCCAGGCCTTGGCGGCAACCGGCGGCGGAGTGATCTGGGCGAAGGAGAGGGCCGGCAGAACCAGCAGAAGCAGGATGATGCGACGCAGCATGATGAGGTGCAAAAGCGGAAAAAGTGCGATTATAGACACGCTGGCCCTTCGACAAGCGACTCAGTTTTTGAGTTTTCCGGGAACTCCCGCCGGCTTAGCCGGTCATGATTGTTGCAATGCAGCGCTTCCCTAAAATATTTTCCCGCGCCCTTTCCTTCGTGCTCGCCTGCCTTGTGCTGGTGTGGGCAGGGACGGCTTGCGCCGAAAATGCCTACGAATCGGCCGCCGAACTGGTTGAATTGGTGCAGGTGGATCAGGTCACCCAGGGCGGGCCTAGCCTGGATGTGCCCGATCCCCAGGATTGCCCGGTTTTTGTGAGCAGTTTTGCGTTGCCGGTGCTGCTTTTGCTCGAATCCCGACCCGAGGCGGCCTTGCCGGAATTCCGTTCCGTCTTCCCCCGCTCCACCTCGCCGCCGCCGCGGCACAGCTGATCCCTCTCGTCTCTCGCAAGTGCGCCGGTTCCTGACGGACCGGCGCTTGCCCGCGTGTTTCTGCGAATTGAAAACAGCGCTCAGGCAGCGCTGAAGGATCATCATGTTCAACAAGTTTTTTCTGGCTCTCGCCCTTGCGGCGATGGCCGCTCCGGCTGTGTCGGCGCCACCCGCCGGTACCGTCCGTCCTGCGCCTTCCGTCGCCCCATCCGCAGTGCCCACTTATTCTTTACAGGCGTTGCGGGAACTGGCCCGGGCCGGCCATCCGTCCCTCGAAGCGGTCCGGGCGCATGTCGAGGCCGGGCGCGCCCAGGTGGTCGGCGCCGGCGCCTACCCCAATCCCGAGGTGGAGTTTCTGGCCGGCCGCACTCAGGCCCGGGTGCCCGGCGCCGCCAGCGGCAGCGCTCAAAGCGTGACGGTGCTGCAGCGCATCGACAATCCGTGGCAGCGCGAGGCGCGCATCGATGCCGCGTCGTTCGGGCTGGACGCGCGCCAAGCCGAGCGTCGGGCCTTCGAGAACGACCTGCTGGCGCGTCTCGACCAACGATATTTCGAAGTGCTGCGTCGCCAGGCCGAACTCCGTGCGGCCCGCGAAGACCATGACCTCGCCGCCCAGATCCGCGCCAAGGTGGCGGTGCGCGTGCAAACCGGAGAGGCGCCACGCTACGAGTTGATCAAGGCCGACACCGAACTGCTCAACGCCCAGAAGGCCGCCGAGAGCGCCGAGCTGCGCATCGCCCAGGCCCGCGCCGGGCTGCGGGCGCTGGTGGGGATGGGCTTGCCGGCGGATTTTCAGGTGGAAGGCGTGCTCGCCGGTCAGCCGGCGGGCGCCGCTGCGGTTCCCGGCCTCGACGTGCTGCGTGCCGAGTTGCTGGCCCGCAATCCGGAGTTGCAACGGAGTCAGGCCGAGGTGCGTCGGGCCGAACGTCAGCTGGAACTGGAACGTTTGCGCCGTCATCCCGAACTGGCTTTGAAGGTGAGCGGCGATCGCGATAGCGAAGTCCGCGATACGCGTCTCGGCGTGGTGGTCAGCGTGCCGCTCTGGGACCGTCGTCAAGGCCCGGTCGCCGAGGCCGGTGCGCTGCTGGCGAAGAGCCGCAGCGAGCGGGCCGGGCAGGAACTGGCGCTGCTGCAGTCGCTGGAAACCGCTTATCGCCAGTACGAAATTGCCCGCACCCAGGTGAATGCCCTCGAGAACGGCATTCTGCGCGAGGCCGAGGCGGCTATGAAGGTCGCCGAGGCGGCCTATCGCTTCGGCGAGCGCGGCATCCTCGATTACCTGGATGCGCAGCGTGTCTTCCGCGCCGCCCGTAACGAACTCATCGCCGCCCGCTACGAATTGCAGCTGGCGGTCATCGAAATCGAGCGCCTTCGCGCTGCCCAATGAACCGGATCGCTCCCATGAAACCCAATGCTCTTGCTCTGGCCGTCTTGACGGCCGCCCTTGTCCTGTCCGGTTGCAAGGATTCCGCCAAGCCCGGTGCTCAAACCGCACCGTCCGCCCCGGCGCTGACCGAAGCGGCGACCGGCGAACCTGCAGTTGCGCCGGTCGATCCGCTGACGGTCAGCGTTCCGCCCGGCTTTGGCGCCGAGATCCGGGTGGCGCCGGTGGGCGCGACGCCGCTTTCCGACACCCTGCGGGTGGCCGGCAAGGTGGACTTCGACGAAACCCGCGTCACCCGCATCGGCGCCACGGTGACCGGCCGGGTCATCGAGATTCACGCCCAGCTCGGCCAGCAGGTGAAGGTGGGCGACGCGTTGGCGGTGATCAACAGCACCGAACTCGGTCAGGCCCAGCTGGCCTACCTCAAGGCCCGCGCCCAGGCCGATCTGCAGGCGCGCAGCGTCGAACGGGCGCGTCAGCTGTTTGCTGCCGATGTGATCGGCAAGGCCGAACTGCAGCGCCGCGAGAGCGAGCTGGCGATTGCGTCGGCCGAGCAGCGCGGCGCCGCCGATCAACTGCGCGTGCTCGGCATGTCCTTGCCGGCCATCAATCGGCTCGGCGGCAACGGGGCCATCAATTCGGTGACGCCGGTGGTGTCGACCATGGCCGGCACGGTGGTTGAGCGTCAGGTGGCGCAGGGCCAGGTGGTCCAGCCGTCCGACGCCTTGTACGTGGTGGCCGATCTGTCCCAGGTGTGGGTGACCGCCGAGGTGCCGGAGCAGCAGGCGGCGCTGGTCAAAGCCGGGCAAAGCGTGGACATCGAAGTGCCGGCTCTCGGCACGCGGCTGACCGGCAAGCTGGTTTTCGTGGCCGATACGGTCAATCCGGAAACCCGCACCGTCGCCGTGCGCAGTGCGGTGGCCAACGCCAGCCGTCAGCTCAAGCCGGCCATGTTGGCAACCATGCTGATCCAGGCAGCGCCGGTCGAGCGGCTGGTGGTGCCGGCTCCGGCGGTGGTGCGCGACGGCGACGCCGATATGGTGTTCGTCGAAATCGGACCGCAGCAGTTCCGCCTCACGCCGGTACGCCTCGGCCCCGATGTGGATGGGCGCCGTCCGGTGCTCTCCGGCCTCAAGCCCGAGCAGCGCATCCTGGTTGCGGGCGCCTTCCACTTGAATAACGAACGCAAGCGGAAGGAGCTGGAATGATCGAATCCCTGGTTCGAAAAGCGCTCCAGCAGCGTCTGGTGGTGGTCGTGCTGGCGGTGATCCTGCTGGCCTTCGGCATCAACGCGGCGCGCAAGCTGTCGGTGGATGCCTTTCCCGATGTGACCAATGTGCAGGTGCAGATCGCCACCGAAGCCAAAGGCCGCTCGCCCGAGGAGGTCGAACGCTTCGTCACCGTGCCGCTGGAGATCGCCATGACCGGCTTGCCGGGACTGGAGGAAATGCGCTCCCTCAACAAGCCCGGCCTGTCGCTGATCACTCTGGTGTTCACCGACGCGACCGATGTGTACTTTGCGCGGCAGCTGGTGATGGAACGCCTGCTCGAAGCCGGCAGCCGCATGCCGCAAGGCGTCGTGCCGGTGCTCGGGCCGGTGTCCACCGGCCTTGGCGAGGTGTACCAATACACCCTCGACCATCCGGACGATGGCAACCGGGAGCTCTCCGAGAAGGAGCTGACCGAGCGCCGCATCGCCCAGGACTGGGTGGTGCGCCCGCTGCTGCGCTCGATTCCCGGTGTGGCCGAGATCAACTCCCAGGGCGGCTACGTGCGTCAGTATCAGGTGCTGGTGAATCCGGACCGGCTGCGCCACTACCAGCTCACCATCCGCGACGTGTATGAGTCGGTGGCGCGCAACAACGCCAACTCGGGCGGCGGCGTGCTGCCCCAGTACGCCGAGCAATACCTGATCCGCGGCGTGGGGCTGGTCAAGAGCCTGTCCGACATCGGTGCGATCGTGCTCAAGGAGGTTGGCGGCACGCCAGTGTTCGTGCGCGATGTGGCGGAGGTGACCTTCGGCCATGAGGTGCGTCAGGGCGCGGTGGTGAAGAACGGTGTCACCGAATCGGTGGGCGGCGTGGTGATGATGCTGCGCGGCGGCAACGCCAAGGAAGTGGTCGGCCGCATCAAGGCGCGGGTGGACGAGATCAACGCCAAGGGCATGCTGCCGGATGGCCTCAAGATCGTGCCTTATTACGATCGCTCCGAGCTGGTGGATGCGGCGCTGTGGACGGTGAGCAAGGTGCTCTTCGAAGGTATCGCGCTGGTGGTGGTGGTGCTCTTCCTGTTCCTTGGCGACGTGCGGTCGAGCCTGATCGTGGTGGCCACGCTGGTGCTTACGCCGCTGATCACCTTCATGGCGATGAACCGCTATCACATCTCGGCCAATCTCATGTCGCTGGGCGGTCTCGCCATCGCCATCGGTCTGATGGTGGACGGTTCGGTGGTGGTGGTGGAAAACGCCTTTGCGCGCCTCGGTCATGCCGGCCCGGGCGAGAGCAAAGCGCGCCTGATCTTCGAGGCGGTGAAGGAAGTGGCCACCCCGGTGATCTTCGGGGTCGGCATCATCATTCTGGTGTTCTTGCCGCTGATGACCCTGCAGGGCATGGAAGGCAAGATGTTCGCGCCGCTGGCCTATACCATCGCGATTGCGCTGGCCGTGTCGCTGTTCCTGTCGCTGACCCTGACGCCGGTGCTGTCGTCCTACCTGCTCAAGGGCGGCGCCGAGCACGACACCTGGCTGATCGCCAAGATGAAGGCGCCGTACCTCAAGATGCTCCACTGGTCGGTGGGCAATAGCCGCAAGGTGGCGGTGGGCGGCGTTGCGTTGTTGGTGGCGACGCTGGGGATGTTCCCCTTGCTGGGCACCGCCTTCATCCCCGAGATGAAGGAAGGGTCGGTGGTGCCGGGCATCAACCGGGTGCCGAACATCTCCCTCGACGAGTCGATCAAGATGGAGATGCAGGCGATGAAGCTGGTGATGGAGGTGCCGGGCGTCAAGTCGGCCATCTCCGGGGTGGGCCGCGGCGAATCCCCGGCCGACCCGCAGGGCCAGAACGAGTCGACGCCCATCGTCAGCCTCAAGCCTCGCGACGAGTGGCCGGCGGGCTGGACTCAGGACGACATCGCCGACGCCATGCGCGACAAGCTCAAGACGCTGCCCGGCGCCCAGGTGGTGATGGCCCAGCCGATCTCCGACCGGGTGGACGAGATGGTGACCGGGGTGCGCTCGGACGTGGCGATCAAGGTGTTCGGCGACGATCTCGACCTGCTTAAGAAGAAGGCCGAGGAGATCGCCCGGGTGGCCGGCGGCATCGCTGGTGCGACCGACATCCGCGTCGAGCGGGTGAGCGGCCAGCAGTATCTTTCCATCGAGATCGACCGGGTCGCCATCGCTCGCTACGGCCTCAACGTGTCGGATGTGAACGACGTCATCGAGGCGTCCATCGGCGGCCGGCAGGCCACCGAGGTGTATGAGGGCGAGCGGCGCTTTGCGTCGGTGGTGCGCCTGCCTTCGAGCTTCCGCGACAAGGTGGAGAAGATCGGCAACATCCTGGTCAGCGCACCGGGCGGCGTGCAGGTGGCGCTGGAGAATCTGGCCCACATCAGCGTGGTGGATGGCCCGGCGCAGATTTCCCGCGAGCTGGCCAAGCGCCGGGTGGTGGTGGCGATCAACGTCAAAGACCGCGATCTGGGCGGCTTCGTCGTCGAACTGCAGAAAGCGGTGGAGGCCAAGGTGGAGCTGAAGGAGGGCTATTACCTGGAATGGGGCGGCCAGTTCCAGAACCTGGAGCGTGCGATGGGCCACCTGACCATCATCATTCCGCTGACGGTGGCGGCGATCTTCTTCCTGCTGTTCCTGCTCTTCGGCTCGCTCAAGCTGGCCAGCCTGATCATCCTGGTGCTGCCTTTTGCCAGCGTTGGTGGGGTGATCGGTCTGCTGGTGACCGGCGAATATCTGTCGGTGCCGGCTTCGGTGGGCTTTATCGCCTTGTGGGGGATTGCGGTGCTCAACGGGGTGGTGCTGGTGAGCTACATCCGCAGCTTGCGCACCGAGGGCACGCCGCTGGCCGAGGCGGTGGTGAAGGGCGCGACCCTGCGCTTCCGTCCGGTGATGATGACCGCCACCGTGGCGCTGCTGGCGCTGGTGCCCTTCCTGTTTGCCACCGGGCCGGGCTCCGAGGTGCAGCGGCCGCTGGCCATCGTGGTGATCGGCGGGCTGATCACCTCGACATTGCTGACCCTGGTGGTGCTGCCGACGCTGTACCGCTGGTTCGACGATACGCCTTACGAGGCCTGATCAACGGCGGGCCACCGGCGTGGCCCGCCCTTTCACGAAGGAATGCCAATGAAGGAAATTCGCGCCATCATCCGCCCGCAGAAACTGCCCCGCCTGCGCGAGGTGCTGCGGGCCGTACCGGGGTTTCCGGGGATGACGATCAGCAAGGCTCTGGGCTGCGGCGCCACCGTGCGTCACGCCCCGTCGAACATCCGCGAGGAACTGACCGATTTCACCGAGCGGGTGAGGATAGAGATCATCGCGCCCGACGAACTGGCCGATGCGCTGGTGGACGGGATCGTCGATGTGGCCAGCACCGGCCAGACCGGCGACGGCCTCGTGTGGATCACGGAGGTGCAGCGGGCGGTGTTCATCCGCAAGACGGTCGGGCCGGAAGGGCCGTGATTGCGTGGCGCTGGCTGTGGCGGCTGTGCTGGAGCTTCGATGTCCGGATCTACAGCTCCATCGCCAGCGACAGCCAGACCATGCTGGAGGTGGGATTGATGGGCTTGTCGGGGTGCGAGGTCTGCTCCGAGCGGTCGGCGATTTCTTGATGGCGGGGGCCGAGGTTGATTCCGTTCAGGGCGATTTCGGCCTTGCGCCCATCGAGGATGAAGCTGCGCGCAATGCGCAGGTCGAGGGTCGTGTAGGCACGGACGGTGTAGGCGGACCCCGGCACGTAGCCATAGCCGCCAGCCAGCGGCCCCATCCGCAGCAGGCTGGCGGTACTCTGCCAGCCTCCGCCGTAGCTTTGCAGCCAGCTCAGGCTGGCGACATAGGGCGCGCTGCGCCCGGTGACTTGCTGGTCCTGGTTCCCGTGAGGGTGAGCGAACAGGGTGTGATTGAAGACGATCTCGCTGCCAGGCCGGGGTTTGGCCCGGAACTGGTATTCGATGCCGCGCAGCACGACCGGGTCGGGCAGATTGACGAACTGGGTCGGCGGTAGCAGCAGGGGAGGCTGGCCGGCTGGCAAAGGGGCGATCTGGCGAACGACGAAATTGCTGATGCGTTCGTTGAAGATGCGGACGTCGAGGGTCGAATCGATGGCCCGGAAGCGGCCCAGATAACCCACCTCGAAACTGTCGATCCGCGTTCTGCGCAGATTGGGGTTGGGGAGATAGGGCCAAGCAATCAGCTTGCCGGATTGGGGGTCGTAGACCCGGACGTCGCCAAAATAGTTGAACAGATTGCGCGGCTGCCAGGCGCGGGCATAGCCGGCGCGGAAGGTGTCGCTGGCGCTCGCCTGCCAGTTCAGAAAAGCGCGCGGAATCAGCTGGGTGGTCGTGTCGGTGCTTTTCTCGACCAACCCCCCGAGGTTGAGCTGCCATGTGGGTGTGATACGCCAGTCCAGGTTGGTGAAAGCTCGGTACTGGCGCTCGGTTTTGGGGCCGGTGGTGAAACGGAAGGGCGCAGTGCCGGTTTCCCATTGCGCCTCCAGCCCCCACACGAGGCGGGCCTGGGCATTGAGTGCGAAGCGGTGCTGGATCTCGGCGTTGGCGCTTTCGCTGCGGTAGTCGCGGTTGAGCGGGACGGCGGAGTAGCCCAGGCCGCTGCCAAACCACCTTTCCATGCCGCCATCTTTGGTGAAATGGAGGTTCGCCAGCCATTCCTCGTCCTCGACCGCACGTCGCCAGCCGAGCTGCAGTGTGCTGGACTCGCTGCCGAGATCCCGCTCGCCGTTGTTGTTGAAGAGGGAGTCGCGATAGCCCATACCCCGCTCGATGCGATTGTGGCTGGCGCGCAGGGTCAGTTCATTGTGGCCATCGAGGCGGTAATCGCTGCGCAGGGTGAGGGTCTGGCTCTTGCGGGAATCGTGCAGGCCGCTGAAGCCGTTGTCGTGGGTTTGCACCGCGGAAAGGCGGACGCCGAGGCCGTCGCTGCTGCCACTCCAGCTGGCCTGCAGGTCGGCGATGCCCTGGCTGCCGGCATTCACCTGCCCCCAGGCGCCCTGAGTCTGCTGACTGTGGCGGGTGATGATGTTGATGACGCCCAAAAAGGCATTGGCTCCGTAGGCATTGGAGTTGGTGCCGCGGATGACCTCGATACGCTCGATTTCCTCGATGGTGACCGGCAGGCCCGCCCAGTTGACGCCGGCATAGTGGCTGGCGGAGCGACCGTCGATGAGAACCTGGATTTCGGTCGGCGTTTCGCCGCTCAGGCCATGATAGGTGACCCACTGGACGTTGCCCCGCTCCTGGCCGATCTGCATCCCCGGCACCAGACGGAGCAGGCGGGCCACATCGCGGTAGCCGGTGGCGCGGATGAACTCCCGGTCGAGGATGGTGACGGCTCCCGGCGCTTCGTTGAGCGTCTGGGGCAGGCGTGACGCCGAAAGAACGGTCGGGAGCTCTTCGAAAAAAGGCGACTCGGCCTCCTCCGCACGCGCGGCGTAATCAGCCAGCACGGGGTGTATGGGGAGGATGGCCGCGAGGGCGGAAAGCACGGTCCTGCGGGACGGAAGCAAGGACATCGGGTGACTTTTGTTATTATCGGAACCGGGGGAAGATGCCGATGACCGGTCTTCCCATTTTTTTCCGATTATATCCAGCCCACCCGCTCCGATCTGTGGAATCTTCCTATTTGTCGCGGGACTTGTCGTGTCTCCGGGTAAGGGCGCCTGCAGGGTTTTATCCCTGCAGGCAGAGTGGTTTTCAGGGTAGCCGGATCGGCACGAAGATGCGGTTGTCGCCGCGCTGGACGAGCAGCGCAAAGCGGTTGCCGGCGGCGTCGAGCAGTTTGCGGAATTGTTCGATGCCGGTGAACGCCTGGTTGTTGATGCCGACGATCACGTCGCCCGACTGCAGGCCGGCCTTGGCGGCCGGGCCGGCGACGCCTTCGACCAGCAGTCCGCCGGGCACCCCGAGGCGCGACGCCTCCTGGGCGGTCAGCGGGCGACCGGTGAGGCCCAGTTTGCTGCCGGCGCTCTCGCTTTTACGCTCGCTGCCCGCTGCGGCCACTTTTTCGCCGACCTGTTCGCCGAGGGTGACATTCAATTCGCGGGCCTTGCGGTCGCGCCAGATCGACAGGCGGACGACCGAGCCGGGCTTCTGGTCGCCGATGATGCGCGGCAGATCGGCGGAGCTGTCCACCTTCTGTCCGTTGACGCCGAGCACCACGTCGCCCGGCAGCAGACCGGCCTTTTCGGCTGGCGAGCCGCTTTCGACATTGGCGACGAGTGCGCCGGTGGGCTTGTCGAGGCCGAAGTTCTGCGCCAGATCGGCGTCGAGACCCTGGATGGATACGCCGAGACGGCCGCGGGACACTTTGCCGTAGCGCTGCAATTGATCCTTCACTTTCATGGCCACGTCGATGGGAATCGCGAACGAAATACCCATGAAGCCGCCCGAACGGGAGTAGATCTGCGAGTTGATGCCGATCACTTCGCCGGCCAGGTTGAACAGCGGTCCGCCGGAGTTGCCGGGGTTGATCGCCACGTCGGTCTGGATGAAGGGCACGTAGTTTTCGTCGGGCAGGCGGCGCGCCTTGGCGCTGATGATGCCGGCCGTCACGGTGTTCTCGAAGCCGAAGGGCGAACCCATGGCGATGACCCACTCGCCGACCTTGCTGCGTTCGGCGTCGCCGGTGCGCACCGACGGCAGGCCGGTGGCGTCGATCTTGAGCAGGGCCACGTCGGTGCGCTTGTCCACGCCGACCACCCGCGCCTTGAAGTTACGCTTGTCGGTGAGTTTGACGGTCACTTCGGTGGCGCCATCCACCACGTGGGCGTTGGTCAGCACGAAGCCGTCGGAGCTGACGATGAAGCCGGAACCGACGCCCTGCTGGACCTGGTCCGGCACCCGGCCGCCGCGACCGTTACCGGGCATGCCCGGCACCGGCACGCCGAAGCGGCGCAAAAAATCGTAGAACGGATCGTCGGCGAAGGGGTCTTCACCTGAGGTGGCACCGCCGCGGGCGAGCTTCTGGGTGACGCTGATGTTCACCACTGCCGGCCCGACCTGCTCGACCAGCGCCGAAAAATCCGGCAGACCGTAGCGCCCCGATTGGGCGGCCGGAGCGACCGGCGGCGTCAGCGCCGGTGCGGTGACCGGCGCAGAGGTGCCGTTGGCGGCGTGGGACGGCGAAATGGCGCCTTCCTGCAGGCAGCCGGCCAGGGCCAGCGCGAGGGCGGAAAGGGCGAGAGTGGATCGAAGCGCGGCAGCTTTCATGGAGTTGCTCCTGTTTTTTTACGGGACGTTGACGCCACCTTGCGGCGACCTGTTCCCTGCGTGAACAAACGCTTACAAAAGTGGGGCCGATCCGGCCGGATGCAAGTTGCAACGCCACGATGCGCAATTGTGTGGTGGCGCTGTATAGTTAATCACTATCGTCATTGCCGGGGGGACTCATGACGCTGACAGACCTTCGCTACCTCGTTGCGCTTGCCCGCGAGCGGCATTTCGGCCATGCGGCCGAGCGCTGCAACGTCAGCCAGCCGACGCTCTCGGTGGCCATCAAAAAGCTCGAAGAAGAACTGGCGGTGACGCTGTTCGAACGCAGCGCGGCCGACGTCAAGATCACCGACATCGGCGCGCGCATCGTCGCCCAGGCCGAAAAGGTGCTGCTCGAAGCCGGGCAGATCAAGGAGCTTGCCACCGCCGGCCGCGATCCGCTGTCCGGGCCGCTCAAGCTGGGCGTGATCTACACCATCGGACCTTACCTGCTGCCGCACTTGATCCCGCGGCTGCACGAGGCGGCGCCGTCGATGCCGCTGCTGATCCAGGAAAACTACACCGCCCGGCTGGCCGAATCCCTCAAACGCGGCGATCTCGACGTGATCGTCATCGCCCTGCCTTTCGACGAGCCCGGCATCGTCACCCAGGCGGTGTATGACGAGCCCTTCCGGGTGTTGCTGCCGGCCGGCCACCCCTGGGAGCAGGATGCGGCGATTCCCGCCCAGCGGCTGGCCGAGGAGCAGCTACTGCTGCTGGGGGCCGGCAATTGCTTCCGCGATCAGGTGCTCGAAGTCTGCCCCATGTGTCGCCCCGGCGAAGGCCTGCAGCGCACGCTGGAAGGCAGTTCGCTGGAGACCATCCGCCATATGGTGGCCACCGGGGCCGGCATTACCGTGCTGCCGAGCACCGCCGCCGCGCCGATGACAGGCAGCAATCCGCTGCTTAGCGTGCGGCCTTTCGAAGCGCCTGAGCCCTTCCGGCGCATTGCACTGGCGTGGCGCGTCACCTACCCGCGCAGCGGCGCCATCGACGTGATCCGTGCCGCGATCCTTGCCAGTCCGCTGGCCGGTGTGCGTCCGATCAACCGTCGCTGACGGGGAGGGGTTCCAGGATGTATGTGGTGATCTTTCGCGCCACCGTGCGCACGCTCGACGCCGAATATGCGCGGGCGGCGGCGCGGATGCGCGAACTGGCGCTCGCCGAGTTCGGCTGCCTGGGCTTTCACGCCGTCACCGAAGGGATTGAGGAAATCGCCTTGTCCTACTGGCCGGACCCGAGCGCGATCCGTGCGTGGAAGGCCCACCCCGAGCATCTCCTGGCCCAACAGGCGGGGCGCGAGCGCTGGTACGCGTCCTATTCCGTCGAAGTGGCCGAAATCACCCGCGCATACGGTTTTCCCGCGTAGCTGCGCGCGTGTCCCGCGTGTCGGTTTGGCGGCTGCCGGTCTCGGTGACGATCCAGTCCATCGGTTGATCGTGGGCCTGGGGCCAGGTGGTATCGGCTCTGGCCAGTTCGAAGGCCACGCCGACGGTCTTCGGTTTGGGATCGACCGCCGCCAGCGTGCGGTCGAAGTAGCCGCCGCCGTAGCCCAGCCGGTAGCCCGCGGCGTCAAAGACATTGAGCGGCACGAGGAGCAGTTCCGGTTCGATGCGCTCGTCGCCGCCGGGGATCGGAATCCCGTGGTGATCCTTCGCCATCGGTGCGCCGGGATGCCAGCGCAGGAAACCCATCGGCCGGGCCGGGGTCAGTACCACCGGCAGGGCGGCCTGCCGGGCCGGATCGGCGGCCAGCCAGCGGTTCATCCAGGGCACCAGATCCACTTCGCCGCGCCACGGCCAGCAGAAGGCCAGACGGGTTGGCGCCAGGCGGGCGAGGAGGGCGTCCAGATGGCTTTCGATGCGTGCGGTGAGGCGGCGCCGGTCGTGTTCCGGGAGGGCTTCGCGGGCGGCGATGCGGGCGCTGCGGAGGTTTTTCCGCAATGCGGCAATTTCCGCTTCCGATTGGGCGTGAGGAACGAGGAGGGACGAAGTCACTGTGCTATTCTCCGACGGCATTTTGGCGAGAAGCGAAGCAATGAAGAATAGCGCGTGGGCCGTTCTGGCGGCAGTTTTGTGGATGGCCATGCCGGCCGGTGGCGATCCCGGCGATGAGCGGATTCTGCTGGCCAAGGATGCTGCGCGCAGCGGCGACCGCACCCGTCTGGCCCAACTGGCGCCACCCACCGGGCACGTCCTCGATCCCTATCCCGAATACTGGGCGCTGTCGAACCAGCTGGCCCGCCCCAGCGAGCTCGACTCCGACCGCATCCGCGATTTTTTGCAGCGCAACGCCGGCAGCTGGGTCGCCGAAAAACTCCGCAGCGATTGGTTGCGCAGCCTCGGCAAGCGCGGCGATTTCGGCCCCTTGCTGGCCGAATATCCCAACCTGGGGCAGCCCGAGCAGGATATTCAGTGCTATCACCA
>Ga0116181_1002047_pt1 | contig 16792 bp, 15 predicted proteins | sample AD_UKC075_MetaG_FD_89752 | JGI IMG/M metagenome (GOLD analysis project Ga0116181, IMG submission 89752) | Active sludge microbial communities of municipal wastewater-treating anaerobic digesters from USA - AD_UKC075_MetaG | ecosystem: Engineered > Bioreactor > Anaerobic > Digestate | place: USA...
CGGCTTTAGATGGCAACATTGTGCTGCCCATGAAAAAAGCTGCTTCCTGGGGGGAAGTCTTTATCACTGCTACTGGAAATACCTCGGTTATTCGAGGAGAACATTTCTTATCTCTTCCCGATGGAGCTATTTTGGCCAATGCTGGTCATTTTAATGTAGAGATTGATATAAAAGAACTGGAAGAGATAAGCGTAAATAAAAGAGAAGTCCGTCCTTTAGTGGAGGAATATACTTTGGGTAATGGGAGGAGAGTATATCTTTTGGGAGAAGGACGATTGGTTAACTTAACTTGTGCGGAAGGCCATCCTCCTACAGTTATGGATATGAGTTTTGCCAATCAGGCTTTGTCAGTTAAATATTTGAAAGAAAACGCTGCTCATCTGGAGAAGAAAGTTTATCGAGTTCCTGAGGAGATAGACCAGGAAATAGCCTCTTTGAAGCTTCAATCCCTGAGTTTAGAAATTGAAGAACTGACTCCTCGCCAGAGGGAATATCTTTCTTCCTGGCAGGAGGGCACTTAATAAATTTCCCTGTTTCACTCAAGAGTGAAACCAAAAGTCCAAAGGGAGGAATGAACATGAACAATTACGAATTGGGAGTGATACTTCGACCCACTCTTTCTGAAGAAGAAGTAAATTCAGCAGTAGAGAAACTGAAGGATTTTCTCGGAGAGAAAGGCGAAGTGGTAAAAGTAAACCTATGGGGGAGAAGGAGGCTATCTTACCCTATTGAAAAATACCAGGAAGGTTATTATGTATTCTTCAATTTTAAGCTTCCTCCCTCCCACGTAGCAGAAGTTAAAAGATGGTTAAGTCTGAACGAAGAAGTCATTCGCTATCTTTTGGTTAGAGAAGATGAAAAGGTTAGAGAAGATGAAAAGGAGGAAGTTTCTGCTTCTTCATCTTCTTCCCCGGAGGAGGAGATTTCGGAAGAAGGAGCTGCAGGCGAAGAAACAACAGGTGATGTCTCATCTCAGTCTTAACCGGGTTTTTTTAATCGGGTTTTTACCTCGCAGTCCAGTAGTGCGTTATGTTCCCTCTGGCATACCGGTGGTTAATTTTTCTCTGGCTGTTTACCGAACTCTCCATTCTGAGGAAGAAAAAGAATGGATAGATTACCTTAATATAATAGCCTGGCGGGACCTGGCTCTCTTCTGTGGGGAAAACTTAAAAAGAGGAGATTGGATTTTTGTGGAAGGAAGAGTTCAGGTAAGAACTTATGAAGGCCCAGAGGGTAAGAAAAAAAGGGCTTATGAAATTGTGGCTTCCGAAGTAAAGCCTTTATCGCATCCTAAAAATAATAAAAGAGAGGAGGTAGCTGAAAATGGCGGTGGGTAAAGATGAATACTCAGGACGGAAGAAATTCTTTCGTAGAAAAAGGAAATCTTGCATGTTTTGTTTAGGGAAAGCAAAAATAGATTATAAAGATGCCGATTTTCTGCAAAGATTTCTAAGCGAAAGGGGCAAAATTATGCCTCGCCGAGTTACAGGCACCTGTGCTAAACACCAGCGGAAAGTCGCTCAAGCTATAAAGAGGGCAAGAGAGCTTGCTCTTTTGCCTTATACGGTAGATTAAGATTAATGAGACAATCTAAATCTATAGTAGAGGGAGCCTTTCTGGCTTCCCTCACCGTTATTTTTTATTTATCTTCTGTATATATCCCTATTTTAGGTTCTCTACTAAGTTTTCTCTGCCCTCTTCCGGTTATGTTCTTGACTATTCGCTGGGATATGAGGGCAGGGTTGCTGGCAGCTGTAGTAGCTAGCTTTATAGTTTTTGCCTTTGCTGGGGTGGTAGCTGCTGTCACATGTTTTTTAGGGTTTACTCTTTTAGGGCTGGCTATGGGTTTTACCATTAAAAGGAATTATAGCTTTATAGAAGTGATAGGGACAAACACTTTAGTTTCTATTCTGTCTAAGCTATCTTTAATCGGCTTAGTATTTTTGATGGCAGGGCAGAACCCTCTTTTGGAAAGTCTGTCTTTTTTAGAAGAAAGCTTGGAAAAAATGCTATCTTTTCTTCCTGCTGAGGGAGGCGTAAATGTAGAGACAATAATCAATTTTATCCATATGGTTTTACCTGCTACAGTGGTTATTGCTTCTCTTTTGGATACGGTGCTCAATTTTCTTTTGGGTAGCTGGATAGGAAAAAGAATAGGGATTGAGTTTCCTTCTTTTCCCCCTTTTAGGGAATGGCAGCTGCCTCGGTCTATTTTTTGGGCTTTTGTTCTTGGCTGGCTATTTGTTCTATTGGGGGGTACTACTTTTTGGGGTAAAATCGGACTAAATTTACAGATGATCACTCAAATTCTCTTTTTAATCCAGGGAGCATCTGTGGTATATTATTTTCTGGGTAAGCATATTCGTTCTCGAGTGGTAGTAGCAGTTATTGTTATTTTTTTAGCTTTGCAGCCCTTTATTTCTACCTTGCTAAGCTGGTTGGGAGTTTTTGATGTGTGGTTTGATTTACGGAAAATTAGAGAGAGTTAAGGAGGATATAACATGAAAGTGATACTTTTACAGGAAGTGGAGAACCTGGGAAAAGAAGGAGATGTAGTGGAGGTTAAAAAGGGTTATGCCCGCAACTATCTTTTACCTCGAAAATTAGCCATAGAGGCTAATAGAGGTACCGTTACCCAAATAGAGGCGCTAAAGAAGAAAAGAGCTATCCGAGAGGCTAAAGAATTAGAAGAGATTAGAGAATTACAGAAAAAAATAGATGGTTTAGTTCTTGAGTTTTCCAAAAAAGCGGGGAAAACGGGAAAGCTTTATGGATCGGTTACCTCCCGAGAAATAGCAGAGAAAATTTCCCAAGTTGTAGGCACAGATTTAGATCGGAAATATCTGGAATTAGAAGAAGCCCTCAAGGAAATAGGCGAATATCCAGTAAAAGTTAACCTGGGGAAAGGAATTTATGCTACAGTTCAGGTAAAAATTCGGGAAGAAGAGGTACCAGAGGAGGCTGAGGAATACTGAGTATCGAAAGAGTTCCGCCTCATGATCTGGAGGCAGAGCAAGCCGCCTTAGGGTCTATGCTTCTCGATAAGGAAGCGCTTTTGCGAGTGCTGGATATTTTGCAGCCGGAAGATTTTTATAGGAACAGTCATAGAATTATCTTCGAAAGTATTATAGAGCTTTTTGAAGAAGACCAGGCCTGTGATATCGTAACTCTGGTCGCCAAATTAAGACAAAAAAATCAACTGGAAGCGGTGGGGGGCATAGATTACTTAACTCAATTGGTAAATATTGTTCCTACCGCTGCCAATGCTGAATATTATGCTCATATTGTGGAAGAGAAATCCATATTTCGTTCGGTGATTAACCTTTGTACTCGGATTATCAAGGAAAGTTATGATTCAGATTTGGATGCTAAAGAGCTTTTAGATCGAGCTCAGAATTGGATTTTACAGCTTTCTCAGAAGAAAATTCGTTATGATTTTGTTCCCCTCAAAGCCATAATTAATGAGGCTTTTGACCGGATTGAAGAACTGTATCATCGAGATGAACATGTTACGGGAGTCCCTTCTGGCTTTGTAGATTTAGACCTAATCACTGCCGGTTTTCAACCTTCTGATTTTGTGGTAGTAGCAGCCCGCCCTGGTATGGGTAAAACCAGTTTATGTTTGAACATTGCTCAATATGTGGGAACTAAGAAAAATATCCCGGTGGCTATCTTTAGCCTGGAAATGTCCAAAGACCAAGTTGCTCAGAGAATGCTCTGTAGTGAAGCCCGAATTGACGCAGCAAAAGTAAGAAAAGGTTTTATAGCAGAAAAGGAGTGGCCAGAATTGGCCCGAGCGGCGGGAAGGCTGGCTGAAGCGAGTATTTTTATCGATGACACTCCCAGTATTTCCGTTCTGGAGTTGCGAGCTAAAGCTCGACGTCTTAAGGCAGAAAAAGACTTGGGTTTGGTCATAGTTGATTATCTTCAGCTTATGAGGGGATATGGTCGCCCGGAGAATCGACAGCAAGAAATCTCGGAAATTTCTCGCTCTCTGAAGGCTATGGCCAGAGAATTAAATGTACCGGTCATAGCGGTTTCTCAACTCAGTAGAGCTGTAGAGCAAAGGACTCCTAAGCGACCTCAGCTTTCTGATTTGCGGGAAAGTGGGGCTATAGAGCAAGATGCTGATTTAGTTCTCCTTATTTATCGAGAGGAATATTATAATCCCAACACTCCTAAAAAAGGAATTGCTGAAATAATTATAGCTAAACAACGTAACGGCCCTATAGGAACGGTAGAGTTGGTATTTCAGAGAGATTATGCTCGTTTTGAAAACCTGGCTCGATAATTTTTAAAAACGAGACCGGTAGGGAACTATTTGTTAAAGTTTAAATATAGATATAAAAGGTTGAACCCCAGAGTGTTTCCCTCTTTAGACCCCCTCCTTAGTTAAAAGAACACTCCGGGGTTCAACGAGGAGATTAAGATGGGAGGGTGGGAAATGGATGAACTCACTATATATCAAAGACCTCTACTGTCTAATCCTTCTCTTTTATTAGGATTTACTGGTTGGATGGATGGAGGAGATGTCTCCAGTGGTTCGGTAACATATCTCCAGAATAAGTTTTCCGCGGAGATGATAGCAGAAATTGACCCTCAGAAATTTTACTTATTTAATTTTCCGGGGAGCATGGAAGAGGTAACCCAATTTCGTCCTTATGCTTTGATTCAAGAGGGGATAGTGACTGAATTTCATTATCCTCAAAACCAATTTTTCTATGCTTCGGAGGAAAACCTTCTTCTCTTTTTGGGTAAAGAACCTAATGTGAGATGGAATGAATATGCGGAAAATATCTTTGCTTTGGGGAAAGAATTCGGAGTGAAGAGGATTTATTTTATAGGTAGCGTCAGTGGATTAATTCCGCACACTCGAGAACCACGGATGTCTTGCTCCGTTTCTGATGAAAAGTTAAAAGAAGAACTGAGGGGTTATGGCCTCCGTTTCAATGATTATGAAGGTCCAGCGAGTATCAGCACTCTTCTTACTCTTATGGCTTACGAGAGGGGAATAGAAATGATTAACTTAGTAGTGGAGATACCGGTGTATATTCAAGCCACCAATCCTAAAGGAATTTCCACTGCTTTAAGAATTCTTTCTTCTCTTCTTGGTTTGCCTTTGGTGGGAGAGGATCTGGGAAACATGAGCGAAGAGTTTGAGAAGAATGTAGAAGAGTTGGTTAAAAAATATCCCGATTTGGTAGAACGAATCAAAAAATTAGAAGAGAATTATGATCGAGAAATTTTGGAAGACGATCAGAATTTTCGAGAATGGCTTAAACGACACGGTATTGATAAAATTTGAAGCAATCAAGAGTGCCTGCCCCATCAGGTATTGGCAGACACCAAGGGAGAAAACAGGGACTTTACCCCATTTTCTCCCTTACTCTCCAACTTTTAACGGGATGCAAGTTACTAAGATGCTAACTCTTTATTCCTTTTTCTCCTTTGGAGGTTGGTTTTTGGCTAAATAACCTTTGTCCACTGATTCCTGCAAAATATATTTCACGAAATTCCATATTTCTTCCGAACCCTCCCTGATGCGTATATTCTCTTTCATAACTTGTTCATAAGTAACATCGTGCTTCCTCCAAGTACAGCCCTTGTTTACATAATTCTGGATAAGAGGTTGCAATCTGTCACATACCAAGGCAAATTTGGCTTCGTTTGTTTCTCCTTCTTCATATTCTTTCCAGATGTCAATGAACATCTTTTTTTGATCAGGCTCCAACATCCCGAATATCCTTTCTGCTGCCCTTTCTTCGTTGAAATGAGCGTTTTTTCTTTCATCAGAATATAAAAATGTATCGCCAGTATCGACTTCCACAATATCATGAATTAGCAACATAAATAGTACTTTTTCTATGTCTACTTTAAAATTGGCATATTCTTGTAGCAAAATCACCATTATAGATATGGTCCAGGAATGTTCAGCAACGTTTTCCAGCCGGCTACCATCAAATAATAGCGATTTTCGAACGATGTTTTTGACTTTATCTATCTCGATTATGAAATTAATCTGTTTCTCTAACCTTTCGTTGTGCTCAAAAGTAATTAGATTCATGTCCGACCCCAAGTTTCGTTTCACCCTCTCGTGTTGTTTTAATTGTTTTACAACTCAAGCTCTTTAAGAATATAATTATCTACAACTAAAATCAATAGGGAGAGTAAATGCTGGAACTACTCCATATCTATCTAAAGCTAGCAGAAATCTCCTTTAACCCTCAGCCGGGGTCTGGGGTAGGGTAGTGGGGATGTTTGACTAGCCAGTGGAGCCCCTTCCCACCTAACTCTACTATATTTACCCATCACTATAAACCGATTATCGTGAATTTGCCGCTCGTTTCTCTGTTGCCCCATTTTATTTTAATAACTTCAGGTGGGTGATATGAAAGGGCACGGAAAACATCAACATTAGAGCATCAGTAGCAACGAAAGATTAAAAATCTTTTAATTTGTGTTAAACTTATGGTGTCTTTAAAAAGCTATGAGAAGGAGATGAAACAATGTCTAATCCAGCCTCACTTTTGAATATTGCCTTAGAAAAAGGACAGGGGGTTTTTCGCTTATTTCCTAATTGGGTTCCTCGAGCATTTTGTATCCCGGGAAAAAGATTAAAACTTCATCCCGATGATTATTTTTCCTTTGGTGTTCACCGGGGAGGTATTGATGAACGCTGGTTTGCATCTACAGTTAGGGCTGATAATGGTCCAGAAACTTTACCTGATGAGGGATTGAGCTATATTTACATTGAAGATGGCTCCCGGGTAGAAAAAATCCTTTTTAAAGATGCCATAGAGTTAATGGGTAAAGAGATTTTAGGTAAAGAGGTAATGGAAAAATATGGTGGCTGGACTATGTTTGCTAAATTTTTCGATAACATGGATCCCCTTCCTCACCATCTTCATCTGGATGATGAGAAAGCAGCACGGGTAGGACAGAGGGGAAAACCAGAAGGATACTACTTTCCGCGCCAATTAAATAACCATGAAGGTTATTTTCCTTATACTTTCTTTGGCTTGAATACGGGAACTACCAGGGATGATGTTATACAGTGCTTGAAAAACTGGGACAAGGGAGACAACGGTATTTTATATCTTTCTCGAGCCTACAAGCTAAAATTAGGAACTGGGTGGAATGTTCCCCCGGGAGTTTTACATGCTCCTGGATCTTTGCTTACTTATGAGCCCCAGGGAGCTTCCGATGTTTCTGCTATGTTCCAGAATATCGTCTGGGATAGATATACTCCTTGGGACATGTTGGTAAAAGATGTTCCCCTTGAGCATAAACAAGATTTAGACTATATAGTTGACCTTATAGATTGGGAATTAAACTTGGATCCTGATTTTTATAACCAGCGGTTTCTGAGCCCTCGACCAGTGAAAGCTATAGAAGAAATGAGAGAGGAAGGCTATGAAGAATACTGGATAGCATATAGTACTGAATATTTTGCCGCAAAAGAACTTACTATATTCCCCCGGAGTAAGGTAACCATAAAAGAAGAGGCAGCTTATGGTTTGATTATAATTGAGGGAAGAGGCAAATTTGGAGCACTGGAGGTAGAAACTCCCACTATGATTCGCTTTGGTCAGGTAACTAAGGATGAACTATTTGTAACTCAAGAAGCAGCAGTAAATGGGATAACTATAGTTAACGAAAGCGAAAATGAAAATCTGGTTATGTTAAAACACTTTGGACCTAAACCATAAAGATGGGAGGTTGTTGAGAGTTTGACAAAATAGCCTAAAATTTTCCGGAGTAATGGCTCTGGATGAAGGGAGAATCCTTTTTTACCAAAGGTTATTTTGTAGTTCCCGACAAGGAATGGAATTTTCTCTTAATTATAAGTTTATTACGAAGAAAATAGTGCCATGAATGAGTCCAATAACTGTTTACAACCTCGTCGTTGGTTTGTTTTTGCCAATGACAGTGAAGATCAGAAATTTCCCTATATTTTAGGTATTGAGGAAACAGCAGGGCAGTTCCTTTGTTTGGCAGCTCAAGACAGATGGCCGGCAACCAATAAAAATATATTTTGTAAACGGTTAGGCTATTTTACCGAGCAAGATTTAGAGCAGTTTACTGTGGTTGATTCTTCTAACATTAAATCTCTAATGCATTATGGTAAAAAATTGGAAATCATTTTAGACCGAAAGATACGAAAACGATGCTGGTTTATTACGATTGAGAGAGAATATAAAACTCGGCCAGGTGAATATTATGAGCAGATATTTTGGATAACTCAAAGCTCAGCTCGAGCCAGGGGAAGGGGAGCTTATATTCCTCAAGGAGGGAAAAATGAGTCATTTGATATTGTTATTGATACTCGAGAACGGTATCCTTGGAAATTTCCCAAATGTAATGCGATAAAAGGTAATCTTGTGGTTGGTGATTATGGACTAAAATGTGACGATCAATTCATTGCCATAGTAGAGCGGAAAACCAAGGAAAACATTCTTCACGACATACAATCTTTTGAATCTCTCAGAGCCTCTCTTCATGAGCTCAAAACCATCCCTTATCGGGCTGTAGTTTTGGAATGTTCCTATGCCGACCTTATAAACCCAAAGAAGAATCCTTATTTTAGTCCTTCTTATATTGCTGATGTTCTGGCCGAACTTTATGTGCTGTTTCCCGATATTCAGATTGTGTTTTGTGACAATCGCAAAATTGCTAATGAGTGGGCTTACAGATGGTTCAAAAGAATTTACCAGATTTATAACAAAATAGAATAATATGGAAGCCTGAGAATGATATTAGAAGAAACAAGACGGAACTGGTTACTGAAAAATAGGTGAAAAGCCGGATTTTCCAGTGTCTACGAGCTGGTTTATTGGAGGAGTGCCAATGTTTAGCACTCCTCCAATAATACGTTTATATCACTTCCCACTCAATTCCCCACATATCACAAACTGTTTTAAGTTCTTCCACATAATCTCCATAAACAGCATGGATATGGTTACAGGGGAATTTTTGAATGAAATTATCAATCGAGGTATCTAATTTGCAAAAAGCGTGGGGCCACTCAATTTGGGTTCTGGTCATAATTTCTTGATTGGTTTTATCGTCAAACCGGACGAATTCTCCGGTTAAAATAGCCATCCAGTAGCATCCATCTTTTCTACCCAGGCGGGCCAGAGTTACTTTGCCAGAATGGGCTAAGTGATGAACCGCTGCTCCCCCTGCTGGAAAATAGAATGACTCGGGGTAAAAAATCACCTGGGGGAGATTATCACGGTAATCGAAGCTACCTCCGGCAAAATAAGTAGCATGTTGTCCCGAGTTACAAAGATCGAGTATCTGGTAATCGTCATGCCAGTGGCGAACGTCAGCAAATAAAACCGGCGTTTTAGCTAATTTCTTTAAGATTTCCATGGTTAATGCGGCATCCATATCTGCCTCAGTAGCACATACAATAGGTTCTTTAGGTCCATCAAAATCATAAGGGTCATTTAAGAAAGCTTCAGCTATATCCATAGTACAGAAGTTGTTGGTAAGTTCAGGTTGTCCTTTAATACCGCAAAAGTCAAGATGCATTTCCTCACAAATCTCTTTTACTGCATAGTAAGAGGCAATTTGCTTTTTAAGAATCTCCGGAGTTAATTGTTTTCCATCGTACATTATTTTGCCTACATTTTCCTCGCACCAGCGAAAAGCTTGTTCAATTTTTTCCGGGGGAACAGCTTGCGCCTTCCTTACTATTTCCCATTGATCAATATGTTCTACATCTACCCCGAATATCTTAGCCCATACATCCGCACCCACAGTGGCAGTATACATTCCCATGGGTCGCCCACCAAAACAGCCGAATGTTTCCCCTCGCAATGATTTAACGCAGGAAGCAGCGTTAATAAAAATATCTATCTTTTTCCACACTTCTTTTTCCCCAATATCACCGGAAATTCTCCAGTATGGCACTCCTATGTTAGCCAATGCTCCAGAGCTGGCCAGCATTCCCACCAATCCAGGGTATCCGGGGTTGATATTGGAGAGGCAAAGATAAGGGGAAGGAGCAAATTGAGCGGCCAAAACGGTAAAGTGGGGCCAAGCCCAGATAGCATAGTTAAAAATGGTACAATCTACATCATTTAATTGCATTTTTTTCCCCGCCTGCACTGCGGCTTCATTAGTCCAGGGGAGCTCGTCTGCTACTACTACCTCGTGTCCTGCTTCCTCTAACTTTTTAACTAAATTATTTTGAAATTGAAGATTCATAGAAAGAAGTTCTTGGTGAACAGGGGGTCTTCCATCAGAAAAAGTAATTACACCAACTTTGGCCATCGAAAATCCTCCTTTTTTGTTATCAGAAATCGATTACAAGTCAATTTTACTTTATTTCACGAAATTATGCAAATTGGATTTTCAACCATAGCCTTTATTTTGCAGACGCTTTTTTCTTTACTGTTTTGCTTCATCCTGTCCATAATTTTCTTCAAACTCTTAATACCGCAGGATATCGTGATTCTATAAACTGATTTACTTAAAATAGATAACTTCGTATTTTTCCCATAGCCCTGGAGAAGGAGAGGAATTAATCAGGGAATATTCTATAACAATCACACAGTATCAGTTTCCCGGAGTTGACAAAACAAAAATGAAATATTAATATAGAAATCGATTGCAGGATTGGTTTTAATAAATAGTTCTGCAATCGATTTCTAAGGAGGTGAAAAAATGGGAATATAAGAGAACCCAATTCTGCTGCCGTTTCCTCTACCGTGTGTTATATGTGTGTGGCGTGTAATTTTGTGTTTTTAGGATAGGAGAGGGATATTATTCAAAGTTAAAAGGAGGAGTAACAACATGAAACGTTTAGTTATGATTCTGATAGTGGGGATGTTGATTTTCAGTTCTGCTTTAGCTGGGGCTGCTCCAGCAGTGCCTCCTAGCCAAATGAAGATATTTTATATTGTAAAGGCCAGTGAGTCGGAGTTTTGGCAAATTGTGCTTGACGGAGCTAATAGAGCAGCTAAACATTTTGGAGTAGAACTAATAGCTCAATCAGCTACTTCTGAGTCCGATGTAGCCAGACAGGTATCTATTTTAGAAACAGCTATTGGTACTGAACCCGATGCTATTGTCATTGCCCCCACAGTGGCTGATGCACTGGTACCAGGAATTGAACAAGCAATGGATGCTGGAATCCCGGTTATTATCATTGATAGTGCTGCAAATACAGATAAATATGTAGCCTATCTAGCTTCTGATAATTATAAAATAGGGCAGATTGCTGCTGATGAGATGGCTAAGGCATTGGAAAAGAAATTCGGTAAGGCCGAAGGTAAAGTGGCAGGAGTTACTTTTATGTCTGGTGTGGGGTCTTTGGAAGCCAGAAAGGCTGGTTTTCTAGATCGAATTGAAGAAAAATACCCCGAGATTCAGGTTTTAGAATTTAAGGATGCTCAGGGAAAACAAGGTAACACCCTGGCTATCACTCAAGATGTCCTAACTGGAAATCCAGACCTCAAAGGTATATTTGCTAATAACCAGTATACTGGTGATGAGGTAGTACGGGCTCTTGATATGGCGGGAAGAAAGGATTTAGCAGTAGTAGTAGTAGATTCTGGACCTCAAGAGCTCTGGGGTTTGGAAAATGGTTACGTCGATGGTATGATCGTGCAAAAGCCCTGGAATATGGGTTATGCGGGGTTAGTATATGGAATTTTAGCTAGAAACCAGGTTCCGGTAGCGAAAGACATTGATACCGGAGTAGTAGTTATTACTCCAGAAATGTTAGAAACCGGTGAAGCTGATGAATTCCTGAAACCCATCGAATTTCACAAAGATTGGTAAAAATTAAAATGGGTAGCAGGTTCTCCCCTGCTACCCATTTTAATTTTTGATATCACAAGAAGGTGAAATAGCATGAATCAAGAAATAACAGTCTTGATGAAAGATATCACCAAGGTTTTCCCCGGAGTTATTGCTCTTCAGAATGTTACTTTTTCAGTTAAACAAGGTGAAGTAAAAGGCTTGGTAGGGGAAAATGGAGCTGGTAAGTCAACTCTTATTAAGATTTTAACCGGTGCTTATACTGCTGATAGTGGTGAAATCTATGTTTTCGGTCAAAAGATAGACAATATGAATCCCATTCTTGCTGAACAACTGGGGATATCTGCTGTTTATCAAAACTTAGTATTGGCGGAGCACCTGACTGTTGCAGAAAATATAATGCTAGGTACTTTTCCTACTAAGTGGGGATTGGTAGACAAGCCAGCAATGAACAAAAAAGCTGAGGAAATACTATCTCAAATTGGTTACCGAGGAATAATAAAACCAGAAGAAAGAGTAGGAAACTTGAGCACTTCCCAGCAAGGGATGGTAGCCATCGCTCGAGCATTATCTAGAAACGCTAAAATTATCATTTTTGACGAGCCTACTGCTGTTTTGACTGATAGAGAAGTAAATGAGCTATTCCGAGTTATTCGTTGGTTAAGAGATAGCGGTCGCTCAGTAATCTATATTTCTCATCGTTTAGAAGAAATTTTTGAGCTATGTGATACGGTTACGGTCCTTAAAGATGGAGCAGTAGCAGGGGAGAAGACGGTTAGTGAAACGAACCAGGATCAACTGGTAGCTATGATGGTGGGAAGGGAAGTGAGACATGGAATATTTGACGATACCAGGAAAATAGGAGAAGAAATATTACGAGTAGAAAACCTTAGTAACAAAAAGTTAAAAAATTGTTCTTTTGCGCTACGCAGTGGAGAGATAGTTGGTATTTATGGTTTGGTGGGCTCGGGAAGGACGGAGTTGGCTAAGGCCCTTTTTGGAGTTGATCCTGTAGAGTCAGGGGAGATTTTTTTAAACGGAAAGAAAGTTTCTTTACCGAATCCTCGAGAAAGCATTGATTCAGGAATTAATTTAATTCCTGAGGATCGGAGGAGAGAAGGAATAGCTTTGAAGCTTTCCGTCAAAGATAATATTAACCTCCCGGTTTACCCTCGAATCACCAAAGCTGGTTTTGTCAATCGTGACAAAGAGAAGGAAATTGCTCAAACTTTTGTTAATATTCTTTCCATCATGACTCCTTCTCTCACACACCGGGTGGAAAACCTGAGCGGAGGTAATCAACAAAAGGTGGTGGTAGCTAAAGGGTTAGCCAGTCAATCTCGAATTTTTATTATGGATGAGCCTACTAATGGAATTGACGTAGGAGCCAAAGAAGAAATCTATCAACTTATAAACAACATTGCCCGAGAAGGTTCAGGGGTTATTTTTATCTCTTCTTATATGCCCGAATTGATGGCTATTTGTGACCGTATTTTGGTTATGCGAGATGGGAGAATAGTAGCTGATGTAGAACGGAAGGATTTTGATGAAGAAAGTATATTAGCCTTAGCTATAAAACATGAAACAATGGTAGGAGGGGAAACTGGTGGAAAGTAGAATAAAATTTTCTTTGAACACCCAGGTTGTGGTTTTAATCGTAGCCATAGCCATGTGGATTTTTTTAGGAATAATTTCTCCCTATTTTTTCACCACTGGCAACGTTCAAAGCGTTATGAGACAGATGACCATTCAGGGAATATTGGGCATAGCTGAAGTAGTAGTGATAATTACCGCTGGTATTGATTTGTCGGTGGGGGGAGTAGTAGCTTTTGTTAATATCGTTATGTCTAAGATGGTTTCTACCGGCAGTAATATTGCCTCTACTGTTTTATTAGTAATGGCACTTTCTGCCCTAATTGGTTTAGCTAATGGGGTGATGGTCTATAATCTCAGGATACCTCCTTTTATAGCTACTTTAGGCATGATGTCGGTATTGCGAGGAGCAACTCTTCTAATCTCCAATGGCAGCAATATTTTTGGTCTTCCCCGTAGTATTGCTGATTTTTCTTCTACCAACACCCTTGGCATACCCAATCTTTTTTGGTTTCTTATATTGGCTGTGGTGATAGTAGAAATTATCCTCCGTTATACTAGCTTTGGTCGCTATGTTTATGCTTTAGGAAGCAACATTGAAGCAGCCCGACTCTCGGGGGTTAATATTCGTAACGTAACTTACGGGGTGTATATTCTGGCTTCCACCTTATGCGGATTGGCCGGAGTTCTGGAGACGAGCCGGTTGTGGATGGGCGTACCAACTACAGGTACAGGGTATGAGCTCGATGCCATTGCTGCTGCCGTCTTGGGAGGGGCGAGTCTCATGGGAGCAGAAGGAACTCCCCTCGGTGCTTTCATAGGGGCTCTGGTTATGACCACTATTTACAATGGCTCGGTTCTATTAAATATTAATCCCTTCTGGACCAGAATCATTGTGGGTGTCATCCTGGTTGTTACCGTGGCCATCGACCAGCTAAGGAAGGGAAGAAGATAATTCCCTATCTTAAACTGTCCGCGATGTAAGATGAAAGGACCAAAATAAAGGCGATGTCTCCTTATAACCCTGGGGGTGTTATTACCAATGGTTTTCGGGTTAGCTATGATTACTATCAGGAGATAGAATGGCTACTATATATGATATAGCTAAACTGGCTGGAGTGTCACCAGCTACAGTATCAAGAGCTCTAAACCAAAAGTGTCAAGTAAAAGAAGAAACCAGGAAGAAAATTTTAGAGATAGCTGAAGAGCTCAACTATTCTCCTAACTATTTAGCGCGAAGTCTAAAAAAGAAAAAAACTTTTACTATCGCCCTTATTATCTCCGATGTTACTAATCCTTTCTTCACCACTTTGGCTCGAGGGGTGGAAGATAAAGCCTCTAGTCAGGGATTTAATGCCATCTTTTGCAACACTGATGAAAGTCCAGCCAAAGAGAAAGAATATATAGATTTAATGTTAAGAAGAAGAGTAGATGGATTAGTAATAGCCAGTTGTAGCACCGGGGATACTTTGCGAGATTTAAAAGAAAAAGAGGTTCCTGTAGTTTTAGTGGATAGAAGAATAGAAAATTTTGAGGGAGATTTGGTAGTGGGGGATAGCAAAGAAGGAGCTTATGAGCTAACCCGTCATTTGATAGAAGTCCATAATTTTCGAGAAATAGCCATGATTACCGGTCCCACTATTATCTCTACCAGCAAAGACAGGATAGCTGGATACCAGAGAGCTCTGCAGGAAGCAGGGCTCCCGATCAGATCGGAGTGGATCATGACCGGTTCTTACAAGGAGGATTTTGGCTATAAAATAGCTACCCGGTTTTTCAGTGAAAAGAAAAAGTTACCTCAGGCAGTATTTGCTGGAAACAATCTCATAGCTATTGGTATTGTCAGGGCAGCAAGAGAAAGGGGAATTAAAATTCCTGAGGATTTAGCTTTAGTTACCTTTGATGATTTAGAAGCCGCCTCCCTTCTTTATCCCTTTCTCACTGTAGCTAAACAACCTGCCTACACTATGGGTAGCTTAGCTACTCAATTTCTTTTAGAAAGAATTGAAGGAGGAGAAATCCGGGAAAAAAGGGAGGTGGTTCTAAAACCGGAAATTATCGTTCGTCGCTCTTGCGGATGTAGAGGAGAAGAGGATGGATTCTAAGAAAATTTTTCCTTATATTTTGAAGGTGGGCAAATAATAAAAAAAGAGGGGCTCGACGATCGGTGATCGATATATAATATAAGCTGAATTATATTTTCCCCATTAGTGGAGGTGATGAGCATCATCCCGGTTGCTAAAATAGTTCAAAAACCTTCTCATCTTTATTCACTTTCTTCAATTGAAAAAACAACAGCAGAAGAGCTTAACCGCTCGGGAGTAACTATCAAACAGGGGTCTCAAATTGCTATCGCGGTTGGTAGTAGAGGCATTTCTCAGATTCACGAAGTAGTAAAAGTTGTAGTTCAGTGGGTTAAGGATAAAGGGGGGTCTCCTTTTGTAATTCCAGCTATGGGTAGCCATGGTGGAGCCACTCCCGAAGGGCAAAGAGAGGTTTTAGAAAGTTATGGGGTAAAAGAGGAATATATAGGGGCTCCCATCTATCCTTCCTTAGAGGTGGTAGAACTTCCCAAAGGGAATTTACCCAACCAGGTATATATGAGCAAAATTGCCTACGAGGCCGATGGAACCATTATTATTAATCGAGTTAAACCTCACACTGATTTCCATGGTCGAACCGAAAGTGGACTTATTAAAATGTGCGTTATTGGTTTGGGTAAACACAAGGGGGCCTTAGAGATACATCAATTTGGAGTGAGGGGACTTAAAGAACTAATCCCTAAAACTGCCCAACAGATTATAAAGTATGGAAATATTCTTCTGGGTTTAGCTATAGTCGAAAATTCTTCTCATCACATAATGGTGATAAAAGCAGTTAAGCCATCCGATTTTGCAATAGAAGAAGAAAAACTCTTAAAGTTAGCTCGGGAAAACATGCCAGCCCTTCCTGTAGACAAACTGGATATTTTGGTAGTAGACCAAATGGGAAAAGATATTAGTGGAAGTGGGATAGATACCAATGTAATTGGAAGAATGAAAATTGAGGGCGAACCGGAACCTGAGAAGCCTGATATTAAAATAATTATAGTCAGAAACCTGACTGACCAATCTCACGGTAATGCCACTGGTATGGGATTAGCGGATATTATAACTGAAAAGTTTTACCGAAAGATAGACTTTCCATCTACTTATGAGAATATCGTAACCAGCACTTTTTTAGAAAGGGGAAAGATGCCCTTGGTAGCCAAAAACGATCGACAAGCTTTACAATGGGCAATTAGAGCCAGCCAAAGTGTCGATCTGGAAAAAACCCGGCTGATTCGCATCAAGGATACCTTAAGTTTAGCTCATATGTATGTTTCTCCCTCAGTATTTTCAGAGATAAAAGCAGATAAAAACGTAGAGATGATAGAGGATTTTAAAGA
>Ga0116181_1002048_pt1 | contig 16791 bp, 15 predicted proteins | sample AD_UKC075_MetaG_FD_89752 | JGI IMG/M metagenome (GOLD analysis project Ga0116181, IMG submission 89752) | Active sludge microbial communities of municipal wastewater-treating anaerobic digesters from USA - AD_UKC075_MetaG | ecosystem: Engineered > Bioreactor > Anaerobic > Digestate | place: USA...
CATGGATGTGCCGGGGGACGGCGTTGAGCGGACACTTCGGATCACCGGGGATGTGAAGCAACGCGAGGATTGGGATGCCAGAATCTTTCCTGCCCATGAACGTTTTGCCGCAGCTTTGGAGGGGCTTGCAGACTGCCTTGAGAGGCTCTCTGTGCTTCTTAGGGGTGATGATGACGAGGCATTGCTGGAAAGTGCTAAGCGGTTGACGTTTGAGGCCGAGTCAGGATCTGGGGTGGCTGCCGATGAAGATGGAGTTGACCTGGGTCCGGGTTTTGATGAGGCTGACTTCCCTGACATTGTGGAGCTTGCAGCCTACGCCGGCCGGGCTAGGGAGTTTGCCTCCTCGCTCCGGTTTGCGGTTACGGCTGACGCGCCGGGCCATGTCTTCTGGGCAGAGGCTTCCGGCGCAGGCCCGCGATCGAATGTGCGGGTGGTGGCTGCGCCGATTGAAGCGGGGAAAGCCATTGCCGAGCACGTGTTGGGTACGCAGGAGTCCGTGGTCTTCACTTCTGCGACTTTGGCCGTGGGAACCAGCTTCGACTACATCATTCACGACCTAGGCCTCGATCTTTTGGATGGTGACCGCGTCCGACAGATGGCGATCGCGGCGCCGTTTGATTACGGGCGGCAAGCCCTTCTGGCCGTGGTGGATGATATTCCTAACCCTGACTCGCACGGATGGGAGGCGGCTGTTGCTGAGGCCGTTGCGTCCATCTTGGATGCGTCTGATGGTCGGGCATTCGTCCTGTTCACTTCGTACAAGCTACTAAGTGAAGTGGCGCGGGCGGTGGAGCCATGCCTTGCCCAGCGTAACATCGCGCTTCTTCGTCAGGGAAACGCGCCGAGGCACGCGCTCTTGGCCGAGTTTAGGCGGGACGTTCGTTCTGTGCTCTTTGGCACCGATAGTTTCTGGGAAGGTGTGGATGTCCCGGGCGAAGCGCTCTCGTGCGTCGTCATGCCTAGGCTGCCATTCGCCGTTCCCACGGCGCCAGTGGTGGAGGCGAGGATAGAGCATATTGCCGAGTCAGGCGGAAACCCATTTAATCAGTACACACTTCCCGCTGCAGTTCTCAAGTTCAAGCAGGGATTCGGGAGGCTAGTGCGTTCGTCGAGCGACCGCGGAGCTGTGGTCGTTCTCGATTCACGAATTGTCCGACGCCACTACGGCCGGAAGTTCATTGACGCGTTGCCAGGCTGTGCGAAATACGTTGGCGGCTTTGAAGATGTTAGCGAGCGGCTTTATGAATGGCTCATCAATCCCTCACCTTGAGGAGATGGACCGCAGTCAGGTTAGAACTCGATTTTCGCGACCATGGCAGTCTCTTCCCCCATGCTCTCTGAGGCCTCGCCGCGTCATGATCTTGCGGCACTCTACATTATCTCATATTCTATACCCCGTCCCTTTGCATATGTATTAGTGGCAACAATCGCGAGAAGGGTGATTTCAGTGGTGTTCTTCCGTATATTGAGCAAATGGCGGACGCTCCTTGACGTGGCATGTGTGGCTTTTGTTTTATCTTTCGTTCTAACCCTCTTTGGAAACGCCACTGCCGAGGTGGGTATGGGTGTGATATCTGCGGTGAGCACAGGCGGCAGACTCGTTCCCATATACTCCGTTGCTCGCGACGACAAGACCGTATCGGTAACGGTCGATGCTACATGGGGCGACGACAAGACACTGGCTCTCCTTGACCTCTTCGATAAGCACGAGATCAAGGTCACATTCTTCCTGGCAGGCAACTGGATAAAGTCTTATCCGGAAAAGGTCAAGGCTATAGCCGCGCGCGGCCACGAGGTGGGTAATCACTCCTGGACCCATCCACACATGGGCGGACTGTCATCTGCACAAATCAGGGAAGAACTGGAACGCACCCAATCTGCTCTGTGCGACCTGACTGGGGTGAGGCCTACCGTGTTTCGTCCCCCCTTCGGCGAATACACGAACTCCGTAATAACCATCGCCGAAGAATGCGGATGCAAGACGATTCAATGGAGTATCGATTCTCTAGATTGGAAAGACCTGACTGCAGACCAGATTTATGATCGGGTAATGAAACGGGTGGGGCCTGGATCGATAATCCTCTTTCACAATGCCGGGAAACACACGCCGGAGGCGCTCGACAGGATAATCCGGGATCTCAAGGCCCAAGGCTACGCGGTGGTTCCCGTATCGGAGCTCATCTACTCAAGCGACTACTACATAGATCGAAACACCGGGGAACAAAGGCCGGTCAAGGTGAGAACTCGCGCAGAGCCGAGTTTACCCCAGCAAAGCCCACCGACATCTGATTCGTCGTCGGGGTTGCGTCGGTAGAGGAAGTGGCGGGCAATGAACGACGAAAGCCTGTAGAAATCGATGATGCGAGCGGGGAGCGCCCAATCCAAATAGAGGGTGGGAGGAACGGCGACATGATCTTCATCACCATTAGGCGACGGACGCTTATCCTCATAGTCCTCGGGGTCATTTTGGCTATCGTGGCTGCGTGTATAGTGGTAAGCATGCCTCGAATGCGTCGGGCTGCCCTTGGAGCAAAGCCTGGGGTGAGAGTGCGCGATGTGGACGTGGGCGGGCTGTACAAAGAAGAAGTAAGGAGCATCGTGTTGGGGTTGGCGGGCAAGGTCGAAAGAAGCCCCAAGGAAGCGATGTATCATGCTGAGACAGGGGAGATAGTTCCGGAGGAACCCGGCATTATAGTAGATATCGACAACACGGTGACGTCAGTCATGGCGGCGCCGCGGGGGGCCGTTTTAGACCTGGTTACGCGGCAGGTTCCCCCCGCGGTAACCGCCGCGATGCTCAAACCGATATACAGGGTTGATACGTCGGAACCCGCGGTGGCTTTGGCATTCAACGTGGCATGGGGAGAAGAATGGGTTCCGGCAATTCTTGAGATTCTTGCTGAAGCTGGCGCGAAAAGTACATTCTTCATTACCGGAACATGGGCAGCAAAGTTTCCCCATTTGGTCCAGGCGATGGTCGCAGCAGGGAATGAGATTGCCAATCATGGCTATGATCATCCGCACCCTGAAAAGCTCTCCGAGAGCGAGTTAGTGGCGTTGATCGAGAAGAATGAGACTCTCTTGAGAGAACTCACTGGAGTGCGCACCAGGCTCTTTGCGCCTCCCTATGGAGAGGTCAATCAGAGAATTGCGGCTGTGGCGGGCCGATTGGGTTATGCCACGATCATGTGGACTGTTGACACCATAGATTGGCAACGCCCGGAACCGGGGGTCATAGTGGAAAGAGCGGAGCGGCGGTTAGCAGGGGGAAACATTATCTTGGTCCATCCCACCGAGCCTACTGTTGCAGCGCTTCCCGTGATTCTGGAGCGATTTGCGGAAAAGGGCTACAAGGTAGTGACTGTGTCACGCCTCCTCGAGTTGGGCCCGGCGGTACACACGAGGTGAACCGTACGCTCCGCTAGTTCTGCAATTCCCGTTCTATAACCTTCCAGTAACCCGCATCTTCCTGCCCGAGTCGCCATATGGCGATCCCGCCAAGGTCGTGCTTTTTGACAAGCTTCAGCTTGGCGCTCATGCTATCTGCGCTTTCAAACCATACTTCCCTTGTCACGTTGCCCGACTTGTAGCGGAAGTATGGGCTCTGTGAAGCGTTATCCCATGAAATCTTCGTCCCGTGTCGTTCTGCCGTCCTAATGGCCTGGCTGTAGGAGATCGCTTTCGCACGGTTTGTACTGGTGTTCCAGTCATAGCCGTAGGCGGCGATGCCCACCAAGATCTTTTTCTTCGGCATCTGTGTCATGGCGTACTTGATCACCTTTTCTACCCATTGCACAGACGCGACAGGCCCTGGCCCCGTGCCGGACGTGTGTTGATCGTAGGTCATCAGCATTATCTGATCGCATACTTTGCCCAGGGCGTAGTAGTCGAATGCGCCAATCCATGCAGATGACGGAGAATCCTTATACTTCGCTGGCACCGACATTGTCACCTTGTATCCCGCCGGCCCCAGCTTCGACCTGAGCTCCTGCATAAACTGGGTCAGCACTCTTCTATCTCCGGGAGGAACGTTTTCAAAGTCGATATTGACTCCATCATATCCATTTTTCTTAACAAGATCATAGATGTCCCTGATCGCCCGCTCTCTCGCAGCCTTCGAGTTGAGCATCGAATGGATATCGCTCTGGTTAAACGATTTGCCATTAAGATTGTGGACAAGAGCGAGGTTGCTGAGTCCACGGGAGGAGGCTATTTCCATGGCGTCATGAAAATGCTCGCCAGTGACGTTCCCGGCTCTGTCCACGGCGTATGAAAACGGCGCTATGGCCGTCAGCGACCTTGAGTGGGAGTCGAGGACGTTGTATGACGACTTGTCGCCTGGATAGTTCACAGTGTAGTATCCCACAACATCGTGCTTAAGCTGCGCGGGCGCACCTGAGGGCTGTCCAATTCGCAGCAATGATCCGGCGACCCATCCATAGCCTCCGTTTGGGAGCGATACCTGATACCACCCGTTGGCCTGGCTAACCAAGCGCACAGGGGTGTTCTTGGCGAGCTTGCCGGTTTTGGGGTAATTCGTTCCCGGGCCGGAACGGACGTTGGCCGTTTCCGAAATGGCTGCGCTGCGGCTTGCAAGATCCAGTACTGCGTTTTTTTCTGTTTGGGGGGTGGGTGATGTAGTCTGTATACCCGGAGCCGTTTGAACGCCCGGATTTGTCTTGTTGGTGCGCATGCCTGCAATAGAGCTTGCAATGTACATGAGAATGACCAATGCTGTTGCAGTGGTGTTAGGTTGCACCGGGCGCCCTCCTCTCCAGGTAGACGTAATATTGTATCGTCTGCCGCAGCGCAGCTGAGAGAGGATTTCGTCGCTGCCTCCTTATCTCCTTCAAGTAAATAGGGGCTGGAATAGAGATAGCTGGAAATATCAATCGACCGTTAGTGCACGAAAAAGGCTGTCGGAGCACACATCTTTTTCGATGTGTTTATCCGACCTTCGCAGGACTTCTGCTCGGCAGAAAGAATTCAAATGTGTTGGGGATGCGGTATCTCGGAGGTTTTTGCCTCCCTTTGCCACAAATCTTCGCATATTGAACGTGTCAAGGAAGTGAATTCTAATTGTCAGAACGCCAAGACTGTTATGGAGAAAGCTCTAAGCTTTGCAACGCTCAGGACTCGCGTCCTGTTGTAAGGGTGATGCCCGTTATAGATGAACGGAGGCCTTGTCCGTCACTTCCAGGATACATGAGCGGGTCGGCTGCGGGAATCGATCTTATGGCGTGCCTTGAGGATAAGGTAGAGCTTGCGCCCGGAGAATACAGGGTGATTCCGACAGGCCTCAAGATGGCTATTCCCGAAGGGTATGAGGGTCAGGTGCGGCCTAGAAGTGGGCTGGCTGCTAAGTTTGGGATCACGGTCCTTAATTCGCCTGGAACCATTGATGCAGATTACCGCGGCGAAATCGGTGTGATACTAATAAACCATGGATTTGAACCGTACACTATCGCCAATGGCGACCGAATAGCGCAGCTTGTGATCGCCCCAGTTGTCAAAGTGGAGCTCCTGGAAACAGCTGAGCTGGATGAAACAGAGCGGGGAGAAGGCGGATTCGGAAGCACAGGCGTTTCCGATGGTGATGGAAAGAGGTGCACTGATGGCTGAGGCCATAGCAGCCAGACTTGAACAGTTGAAAACGGAGATCGAGGAATTGAGGGCCGAGCTGCGTGAGACAGCGACGCGTGAGGGTGCCTTAGCCGATCTGGACAGAGCATGCTCAGTATCAGATCGGCTGGACGCGCTTATCCTCGACTTCCTTAGAGTGAAGGATCAGGTTGGTCACACTGTTGATTGATAAGCGTCACTCGATTGCCATAGCGTCCCCGAGTCCCTGCGGCGAAGGATTCGAATCTAAGGATATCGCCTGCGCGCAGCGGCAGAAGCGGTTCAGAATGAACCATGACCTCCTGGTTAAACTAAGCGCAGTGCTCAAGCTTTTGCAGGATACAAGGAGGTCGAATCATGTCGAAGGTAATAGGCACTTTCGCGTCGCGGGACGCCGCGGAATTCTGCATTCGGGAACTGCGAAACTCGGGTTTTGACTACAACCGGATATCGCTGGTGGCTAGGGAGTCTGGAAAAGGCGGAGAGCAGCAGGGTGGCGGGCCCACCATGGCTGGGGGCGACACTGCGCTGGAGGGTACCGCTACCGGTGGAGCCATTGGAGGAATGGCAGGTCTCCTCGCGGGCCTGGGCGCCTTGGCGATTCCGGGGATCGGACCTATTGTGGCCGCCGGGCCTATCGCAGCGACCCTTACTGGGGCTGTAGGAGGAGGCCTGGTTGGAGGATTAGTCGATATGGGAATCCCCTCAGAGAGGGGAGAGTTTTACGAAGGGAAGGTCAAAGCGGGCCGAATTCTAGCCGTGGTCGATGCGGGTTCTGACAAGGTGAATGATGCTGCGCGCATCATGCGCGAGTACGGCGCGTCTGACGTAGAAACACACTAAGGAAGGCGGCTCTCTGGAAGGGTGGCATATCTCAGCAGAACTGGGGGAGCGTCCAGGGCCTGCAGGGGCCGTTGGCAAAACTCCTCCGTTGAGCGGGATGGGCCGGTTGCGGCAATGGCCGTCAACCGGCCCCCTTGTGGAAAAGGCGCTCGGGGTTTCACACCTGCCTAGTAGTGATGGGGTAATAGATCTATGTCTGAAGAATTAGACATGTTAACAGGCAGAGCAGCAGAAGGGGGCTGGCTTAGGTTGAATCGCGTTATCAAGGTCGTGATTGCGGGAGCTGCAGGAAGAATGGGCCGTGAGGTTGTGCGGGCGATATGTCGTGCCGAAGACATGGAGCTTGTCGGAGCTGTCGACGTAGTCATGGCAGGACAGGACGCCGGAACGGCGGCGGGGATAGGCGAGGTCGGGATCGCCATTTGCACTGATCTTGCCGAAGTTCTGGATAGAACCGCTCCCGATGTGATGGTCGATTTTACTGTGGCCAAAGCCGCTGAAGCCAACATAAAGATGGCCATATCTCGGAAGGTGCGATTCGTTGTCGGCACTACAGGGATGTCGGCGTCGACGATGGAATCGATCATGAATGAAGCGGCCCAGGCAGGGGTGGGGGGAGCCGTTGTTCCCAATTTCGCCCTTGGCGCAGTATTGATGATGAGGTTTGCGAGGGAGGCGTCGAGATACTTCCCGGACTGTGAAATAGTGGAGCTGCATCATGACGGCAAAGTTGATTTTCCGTCAGGCACCGCGAAAGCTACTGCCCATGAAGTCGCATCCGGGAGGGGCGACGCTGTCTCCCGGAGGGGGCTTGATGGAGGCATTAGGGGCGTAGAGGTAGAGGGCGTCCCGATTCATTCGGTTCGTTTGCCTGGCCTAGTGGCGCACCAGGAAGTCATATTCGGCGGTCCGGGGCAAACCCTTACTGTGAGGCATGATTCGCTGGGCCGTGATTCCTTCATGCCCGGAGTGCTTCTAGCTGTTCGCAAGGTCAGTCAATTGGACCATGTTGTTCTGGGGCTTGATCCCCTGCTAGAGTAAGCTCTGTGGCGCATAGGGGCCTTTTTGGGCTTGTTGCGAGCCGCGTTTGAGGCACGCACCCATGTCTATCCCGGGCCTGCGCTGTGCGCGGACAGACACCTCCATATGACATCGGCCATATACTGCAATCGGCGATGTTCATGAACGAACGCGCGCCGGGTGGAAAGGGACGATTGATGGAGGTGTAAGTTGATGGCACTGGAAGGGAAGACGATTGGGATTGCCCTTACCGGTTCACATTGCACTATCCCCGAGGTGCTGCCTGAGATAGAGAAGCTCATCATGGGGGGCGCTGCTGTGATCCCAATACTCTCGGAGTCGGTTTCCCATACTGACACCAGGTTCGGGCGGGCACAGGATATCCGCGAGAAACTGGAGAAGATGACGGGAACGCGGGTTATTGATACGATGACCAAGGCCGAACCGGTAGGGCCCAAAAAACTCTTGGACTGTTTGGTAATTGCGCCGTGCACTGGCAATACAGTCGCAAAGCTTGCTCTGGGCATAACGGATTCTCCGGTGTTAATGGCGGCCAAAGCGCAGCTTCGCAATGGGAGACCCGTGGTAATCGGAATTGCAACAAATGATGGCCTGTCAGGGTGCGCACGCAACATAGGCATGCTTCATTCGCGGAAAAATGTATATTTTATACCATATGGGCAGGATGATCCGATTGGGAAGCCGACTTCGATTGTGTCGCGCATGAGCGAGATGGAGAGGACAGTGGAGGAAGCTTTGGCTGGTAGACAAGTCCAACCTTTGCTCGTCGAAAAGTGGAAGGACTTGCGCCGTTCGTAGCAGGAATTCCAGGGGCTGTCGCCAATAAGTATGCCTAATCGGCACGCGCCAGGCAGCTTCATCTGCCTGAAGTCATTTTTGATGTGCATGTTCATACAAGTTGTGGGGGTTGATGCCAGTTGTTGAGAGTAGCAGTTGTGGGCGCAACAGGTGCCGTCGGCAGAGAGATAGTCTCTGCCATATTCGAGTTGGAGTTTCCCGTGTCAGATTTGATTCTTGCATCGTCTCCCAGATCAGCGGGGAGCAAGGTTTCGACGCCCATGGGCGAGATCACGGTGACAAATACTGAGATCTCTGCCCTGGAGGGAGCAGACGTTGCGTTCCTTGCCGCGGGTGCCAGCGTGAGCCGGAAATTGGCGCCGGAGCTGGCGCGCCGGGGTACGCTCGTCATCGATAACTCGAGTGCTTTCAGGATGGATCCCGAGGTTCCCCTTGTGGTTCCTGAAGTCAACATCGATGCTGTCCACGAGCATCGCGGCATAATTGCGAACCCGAACTGTTCGACCATAATAGCAGTGGTTGCAGTGGCCCCAATATACCGCCGTTGGGGATTGGAGCGTATGATCGTGTCGACCTATCAGGCGGTGTCGGGAGCCGGGCATGCTGCAATAGAGGCCCTTGCGGACGAGTCAGAAGCGGTCCTTGCAGGCTTGGATCCAGTGCCCTCGGTTCTGCCATACAAATCCGCCGAGGTACATCATCAGATAGCCTTCAATGTCATTCCTCACGTGGACTCGTTCTGTGAGGACGGATATACCCGCGAGGAATACAAGATGACCGATGAGATCAGAAAGATACTGCAAGATCCCTCGCTTAAGATATCTGCGACTTGCGTCCGGGTGCCGGTCTTCCGGTCCCATTCGGAGTCGATAAACCTGCAGACTTGCCAACGGGCTCCGATGGATGAAGTCAGAGCTGTGTTGGCTTCCTCTCCGGGCATCAGGTTGATGGATGATCCTGTGAGTTTCGCATATCCAATGCCCATACATGTATCCGGCAAAGATGATGTCGAGGTTGGCAGGTTGCGCGAGGATCCATCCGCACCCAATGCCATGTGGCTTTGGGTCGTAGGTGATCAGCTCAGAAAAGGCGCCGCATCCAACGCTGTTCAGATAGGATTGGCGCTCTATGATGACCGGAGGTGACGCGTGTGGGCATTATTGTTCAGAAATTTGGAGGCACGTCGGTGGCGGACGCCCAGGCGTGTGCGCTGGTGGTTTCGAGGATAGCGGAGGCGAGGCGCGCGGGCAATGACGTTGTTGCAGTAGTATCTGCAATGGGGCGAAAACCGGCTCCTTACTCCACAGACGCCCTTCTGGCGCTGGTAGATTGCGCTGGAGATACTCTCCCGCCCAGGGAGCGTGACGCCATAGCTGCGTGTGGAGAGATTATATCCTCTGTGGTGCTTGTATCGGCTCTTGTTGCGTCGGGCTGCCCTGCCATGTCGTTTACCGGGGCGCAGGCTGGAATCGAGACAGACGACAATTTCGGCGATGCTCGCATAGTGAGGATTGACCCCGCGGGCCTCCACAATGCGATTGCAAGTGGTGTCGTTCCTGTTGTGGCAGGATTCCAGGGAGTCACGGATGGGGGCGACGTAACAACGTTGGGACGGGGCGGAAGCGACACCACCGCCGCAGCGCTGGCAGCTGCGCTTGGTGCGGATCTGGTCGAGATATACACAGATGTAGAGGGCGTGATGACGGCCGACCCACGTATCGTGCCAAACGCCAGATTCCAGGAGACCATGACGTACAGCGAGCTGATAGAGATGGCGAACTTGGGGGCGAAGGTGGTCCACTTACGGGCGGTTGAGATTGCGAGTCAGGCGCGGATTCCTCTGGCGATCAAGAGCGTTTTTTCGGATTGCCCGGGAACTTTGGTGACTGACATTCCGCCACAACGAATGCCTATTGCGGTGCCAGACCGGTTTGTTTCCTCTGTGACGTGCATAGGCAACATGGCCCAGATAGTGCTTGAGGAATACGATTTCAAAGCTGATGACGCTGCACTCAACGTCTTTTCTACCATGGCGGATAATCATATCTCAGTGGACATGATCAACGTTTTCCCCGACATGATCGCCTTCATCGTCTCTGCAAGGGATTCGGCGCGTGCTGTGCGTGCCCTCGACAGGCTGGGCCTTTCGGCAGTAGCTAATCCTGGTTGCGCAAAGGTGTCTGTAGTAGGCGAGGGCATGAGGGGAGTTCCCGGGGTCATGTCCAGGGTAGTGAGGGCTCTTCACGGCGCCGGAATACGAATTCTGCAGACCTCTGACTCCCATTACTCCATCTCCTGCCTGGTTCCGGAGGTCGATATGGAGCGTGCGGCGCGCGCACTCCATTCCGAATTTGAGCTGGAGAAATAAGTTCGCAGTTGGCGATCTGGGAGGGAATTACATTGAAGAAGAACGGAAGACGCATTCGCGTGATCACGGCAATGGCAACGCCCTTCGCCCCTGATCTGTCTGTGGATTACAGAAAAGCGCGAGAGCTCGCAAGAAGGTTAATCGAGAACGGTTCGGACGGGCTCGTGGTCTCCGGGACGACCGGCGAATCTCCAACATTGACGCATGAAGAGAAACTCGAGCTTTTCCGCGTAGTCTTGGAAGAGGTGGGCGGTGAAGCGGCGGTAATTGCAGGGACCGGGGGGAACGATACTCGCACGAGTATAGAGCTGACGCAGGAAGCGGAGAAGTTGGGCGTGGATGGCGCAATGTTGGTTACGCCCTACTATAACAAGCCGCCGCAAGCAGGATTGTATCGGCACTTTGCCAGTGTAGCCCGATCGACTTCACTGCCGCTCATGATATACAACGTTCCAGGCAGGACCTCAGTCAACCTCAGCGCCGATACGATGGCCAAGTTAGCCAATGATTTTTCGAACATAGTGGCGGTCAAAGAGGCGTCGGGCAGCCTCGAACAGGCAGCTGAGATAAGATCGAAAGCGCCAAAGGGATTCACAATATACAGCGGGGATGACAACATGACCATACCTATGATGTCTGTGGGCGGCGATGGGGTTGTGAGCGTGGCGTCGCACGTGGCTGGCCCTGGGATTCAGCAGATGGTTACAGCGTTCATCGACGGAGATGTGGAGCTTGCCGCAGAGATGCACCGACGGTTGTTGCCATTATTCAAGGTGATATTTATTACCACTAACCCCATTCCGATTAAGGCAGCCTTGAAGCTTGCAGGATTTGATGCGGGCGGACTAAGACCGCCGCTGGTTGAAGCGACCGATGCAGAACTTGGGCAAATAGAAGCGGTCATGGAGTCGCTTGGGCTGATCTAATACAGTGCATATTGGCAGGGTCATACGTGGTGATGGCCTACCAGACGTCAACAGGATCCGCGTTATCTTCACTCTGCTTTCAGTCTTGGAATCAGACAATCGAGCGCCCTATGTCCGTGCACTGGGCGCTCTTTGGGCTTGCTGTTTCGGCAGGCAAGTCACCTGTGCGAGGTGTTCGTTTCTGGCCTCGGCTCGTATGAAGTTGATCATTAGATGAGGCCGGGTACTGGCGCGGAGCGATTTCTACGCCTTAAAGCAGAAATCAGCGTCTTCATGCACGGCCGACAATCATACATAAAGTCAACAGCTACTAAGTGACTCCCAATAAGTTTTTGCGCTATCGGTTAGCCTGTCATCTGATGTCTGCTAGGCGTAGACACGTCTTTGCACCTATGTCGCAGTGCGGTAATTGGTTCGCATTTGTACATCGACAACGTACACAGTCTTGGGGGATCTTGGCCTTAGCCATAAACGCCCGCAGCACTCAGCCGTGCCGGGATATGATCCCCGGGGGAAAGCCAGGGTAGATGGCGTAATCGAATTCCCGGTTCGACGCTTGCGGGCAATTATGTTCTTTACAACGACGAAAGCGATGCGTATACGCTCCCGACCGTGAGATCCGTCTGAGCGCTCCGGCAGTCTATGCATTCAACGCACTCATATGAAAGGGCAACTTGGGCCTGCCTTCAAGGAATGTGTCTATTATTTAGTCGCTTTTCGGGCGCGGGTGTCTAAGTTTTAGACTGGTCTGCAAAACCTGCTCGCCCCCGCGGCGAACCTTAGCCGGCTCCACGCCGCACGGCGCTTTCCTAGGCTTCTAGCGAAGGCTAAACTTTCAAATAAGGACCTCGAGGATCGCGCAGAGATTTGTTGCGGTCTACTTGGAGATCTTCACTCTTCGATAGAGCTTCCTATCTTTATTCCAGTGGTTATGCAGAACCAACGTTGATGCGATGGGTAAGGATGCCATTGAACCCCATTAATGGAGATGCTATAGTAATGTTAGGTTAAGGCAGCCAGCGCTCGAAGGCGCCATACGGCCCCTAGCTGAGTGCAGGCACGCCGCACAGGCAACGCGTTCGTTCGCGTGCATGGGAGAGAATAATGAGTGGAGATGAGTAAGGAATGTGTACACCGATTTATGTGACTTTTCTGATAGTCTTTGCAATGCATCTCTGTTTCACTGCTCAGGAAAACAAGCCTGGCAGGCGTTTTACCAAGCCTTTTCTCATGCCGTTGCTTTTGCTTCTTTACTTGGTAGAGGCCGATGTTGTTAGCATCTGGGTTGTGCTGGCGCTCGTTGCAAGCACTATTGGAGATATCTTGCTGTTATGGTCCGACAATGACAGTTCTTTTGCTGCTGGGCTCGCATCTTTCCTTATCGGGCATGTTTTCTATATTGTTGCCATAATACAGACCATCGATTTCTCAGTTGGGATCCCTTGGTGGTTTTGGGTATCGATCATGCTTTATGTTGCCTATGGATGGTATTTCCACTCAAGAATCTCTTCGGATCCGGGGAAGATGAAGGTGCCATTCATCGTATATGGCGGGGTAATTTCCCTCATGAGCCTTGCTACGCTCCTCAGAGCTTGCACTTTTTCGGGGTGGGGTTTTTGGCTTCCCTTCATCGGGTCGCTTCTCTTCATCGCATCAGATTCGATACTTGCATGTAACAGGTCTAGGGCCAGAATTCCAGGCGCAGAGCTCTATGTCATGACCTCGTACGTGCTGGCGCAGGTTTTCATCGTGATCGGACTTCTGATAGGCTGATCAGGCTTAAGGGAGCATTTGGGAGTTGGGCTGTGACTGCATGCGCGAGAAGCCGCAGGGCTCATTGGGGATTTGAGCACGAGTTGGCACTCAAACGCGGTCTGACTGGACTTGGCGGCTGTTGAATTGACCGCGAATAGAATGGCAGTGCCTCTCGAGTATTTGCATTTTCCGAGGCCACTTATTGTAAGTGGCCTCCTTTGATGACTTATGCTTTTGCGGGTGGGGGAGAATCGAGTCGGTCAGACAATCCAGTAATTGATGGATGGTGAATACCCAGATGGCGTGGCTGCAAAGCATGTGCCAAAATGGGCGCGTCGATCTGTCTCCTTGATACGCAATGGCGCTAGGTATATAATTCTAGCAGCTTGATACAATGAGAATCTGCGAGGTGCAGTATAAGTAGTGACTAAAATCAAAACAGATCCCGTGCGCTTGATACCTCTGGGTGGAATAGGCGAAATAGGGAAGAACATGTTGGTTGTGGAATACGGCGACGACATGATCGTCATCGATTGCGGATTGATGTTTCCGGACGATGACATGTTCGGAGTCGATCTGGTGATCCCTGACGTCTCATATCTGGAAGACAAGAAAGAGCGCATAAGGGCGGTAATTCTGACTCACGGCCATGAAGACCACATAGGGGCCCTTCCATACGTACTCAAACGTATCGGCAACGTACCGGTGTACGGCACAAGGCTCACTCTGGCTTTGGTCCAGGCAAAACTGAGGGAGCACGGAATTCAGCTGGGCGGCAATGCCCGCGTCATAAGCGCGGGCGACCAGGAGAGCTTTGGAGAAATCAGTGTGGAGTTCATCCATGTAAGCCATTCCATTGCCGATTGTGTGGCTCTTGCCATCAACACCCCGGCTGGGATAATAGTTCATACTTCTGACTTCAAATTCGACCAAACTCCGATAGATGGGCGGGTAATGGACTTGCGCCGCTTCGCGGAATTGGGTGAACGCGGCGTCTTGGTGATGCTTTCCGACTCTACCAATGCTGATCGTCCTGGATACACTCTGTCAGAGAAGGTAGTAGGCGAGCTTTTCCGGGACGCATTCCGTGATGCTGAGGGAAGGATATTTGTTACAACTTTTGCGTCGCATATCGAACGCATACAGCAAGCACTTGATGCCGCGGCTGAAGTAGGGCGGCGAGTAGCCATCGTGGGGCGCTCGATGGAGAATAATGTAAAGCTTGCCTTGGATCTCGGTTATCTTCGCGTCAAGCCCGGCACCATAGTCGATCTTGACACGTTGGAATCCCTGCCCCCGAGCCGCGCGGTGATAATGACCACTGGCAGCCAGGGAGAACCCATGAGTGCTCTAACTCGAATGGCTATGTCTGATCACAGAAAGGTGTCAATCGTACCAGGCGATACAGTAATCATATCTGCCAGTACTATCCCGGGAAACGAGCGGATGATCGGAACCACTATCAACCGCCTCTTCAAACAGGGCGCCGAGGTGATACACGAGGCATTTTCGGGTTTTCACGTTTCGGGCCATGCAAGCCAAGAGGAGCTCAAGCTGATGCTGAACATTGTTAGGCCCCGATACTTCGTCCCTGTGCACGGAGAATACAGGCATCTTGTTAAGCATGCGAGGCTCGCTCAGGAGGTCGGAGTGCCAAGGTCCGACATACTCATACCTGAGATCGGCGATATTCTCGAGTTCAGCCGGGAACGCGCGGAAGTTGCGGGCCGTGTTGCCTCAGGGCATCTTCTCGTTGACGGCCTTTCAGTTGGAGCGGTAGGCAACGTGGTTCTGCGAGACAGGAAGCTTCTTTCGGAAGACGGAATCGTAGTAGCCATCGTGGCAGCCGACAGGAGTCGAGCGCTCATCGTGGGCGGCCCCGAGATCGTGTCGCGGGGGTTCGTTTACTTGAAGGAGTCTGAGGATTTCATTGATGAAATAAGATCCGTGGCCTCGGACGTAGTGGAGAAATTCGAAGGCGAAGGCGTGCTGGAAGTTCAGTCATTGAAAGATCGGCTGAGGCATGCAATATCCTCTTTCATTTTCGAACGGACCGGCAGGCGTCCAATGGTCATTCCAGTGGTAATGGATGTGTAGCCTGAATGCGCGGGCGGGTTTCTTCCCCGCCTTCGCATTCCGATACATAATTACTCTGCTCACACCCTCATACTAACGTTGACTTCACTGACGGAGGTGCAAACGGCATATGAGGGCTGAATCAGAGGTTGAGCCGATGCAGCAGACGCCGGAGCAAGAGGAGCTGGCAGGCGCTCCGTTGAGGGAATTCGGGGAGATCGAAACCCCCGTTTCTCCGCCCAGCAACATACATGTATTGAGCATTATTGGCCAGATAGAGGGCCATACCGTGCTGCCGCCTCAGAATAAGACAACCAAGTACGAGCACATAATGCCTCAGCTCGTTGCTATAGAGCAAAGCGATGAGATTGAGGGGCTTCTCATTCTCCTCAACACGGTGGGAGGGGATGTCGAGGCCGGGCTGGCCATATCGGAGTTGCTTGCAGGGATGACAACTCCGTCAGTCAGCATAGTCCTTGGAGGCGGGCATTCCATCGCGGTCCCAATTGCAGTTAGCTGCAGCTATTCGATGATTGCGAGCACTGCCACGATGACCATACACCCGCTGCGTCTATCAGGCCAGCTTGTGGTGGGAACACAGCAGACGTATGAGTACCTCGAGCGGATGCAGGAGCGGGTAATAAAGTTCGTCTCGGAACACTCCAGGTGTTCAACTGAGGGCTTCAGGGATCTCATGTTCAGGACGGGGGAACTCCTTCGGGATGTGGGCACAGTTCTAGTAGGACAGGATGCCGTGGATGCAGGGCTAATAGACTCTGTGGGAAGCCTCGCTGACGCGCTCCGAAAGCTGGACGAGCTCATCGCGATCAGACGGAAGATAGCTGGCAGGGCAAAGGAGCGTATCCACTGATGCTTTACACAGTCATGCCCATTGAAGATGTTCTGGGCGAGCCTGCGTGGCAGATGGACCCTTACGCAGCCTGGCGTGCCTCCATGGGCCCCGTAGAGCCGCCCATGCTTGTCTCGTGCCGCGTGAGGGGAGTGCCCCTCTCGGTCTGGCCTATGCCTGATGGCAGAGGCCAGGTGGAACGGGTTATGTCGACTGATCCGGCTGACTATCTTGACCCAACAATTTCACCCGGATCCATGGTGGATATACGCGAATACCTCTAGCAGCCTCGCCACATAACCTCTCCGGCTGCGGCATACGGTTTTCTGACTGGATGCTCATGTCGTGAGGTGGTGGCAAAATGATTATGGCGATACCTTTTATAGGGGGTCTCGCCCTTTTCCTGCTTTCACTTGTTGGGATGAGCAAGGCCCTCGGAGAGATTTTGGGCCCGCGCACGCGTGCGGCTCTTCATGGCGCCTCGGTGCCGGCTGCTTTCGTATCGGGCGTGG
>Ga0116181_1002057_pt1 | contig 16748 bp, 14 predicted proteins | sample AD_UKC075_MetaG_FD_89752 | JGI IMG/M metagenome (GOLD analysis project Ga0116181, IMG submission 89752) | Active sludge microbial communities of municipal wastewater-treating anaerobic digesters from USA - AD_UKC075_MetaG | ecosystem: Engineered > Bioreactor > Anaerobic > Digestate | place: USA...
TGAAATGCGTTTCAAATACCCGAAAGCAGGCGAAAAAAATTCGATTGTTTCCGCACAGCTTTTCCGTCTGGATTCAGGGAAAACGACTGCTTTAAATTTAGGAAGTTTCAAGAATTATTATATTCCAAATGTTTACAAAACGGCGAAAGCGGACGAAATCATGTTGATTACTTCAGACAGAATTCAAAATGCTTCCGATGTTTTAAAGGTAAATACCAAAACAGGAAACATCACGAAACTTTTCACGGAATCAGATGATAAATGGGTCGATACAGACAATGTGACTTTAGAATTTTTGGCTGACAATTCCTTCATTTGGGGAAGCGAAAGAGACGGGAACCGCCATCTTTATTGGTACGACCAAAACGGAAAATTGAAAAAACAAATTACCAAAGGAAATTGGGAAGTCACTGATTATTACGGATTTAATCCAAAAACAAAAGAAGTTCTTGTACAAACCACCGAAAAAGGAAGCATCAATAAAGTAGTTTCTAAAATCAATATTGAAACCGGTAAATCCACGTTGCTTTCTAACGCTGAAGGAAATAACAGTGCGAGTTTCAGCGGAAATTATAATTATTTTATCGAAACTTCTTCTTCTGCCAAAAAACCTTACACCTTTGTTCTAAAGGATGGAAACGGAAAGACGGTGAAAGAACTTCAAAACAACAACGAACAACTGAAAAAATTAGAAGCCGACAACTTCGTGACCAAAGAATTTTTCACGATTCCAAACGAAGAAGGAGATCAGATGAATGCGTGGATTATGAAACCGAAAAACTTTGATCCGAACAAAAAATATCCGCTTTTCATGTATCAATATTCAGGTCCTGGTTCACAGTCGGTCACTAATTCTTGGGATGCAGGAAACGGATTGTGGTTCAATCATTTGGTTCAAAAAGGCTATATCGTTGCTTGTGTCGATGGTCGCGGAACAGGTTTTAAAGGCACAAAATTCAAAAAAGTAACCTACATGAACCTTGGAAAATATGAAATTGAAGACCAAATTGCAGCAGCAAAATGGTTCGGAATGCAATCCTATATCGATAAAGACAGAATTGGAATTTTCGGTTGGAGTTTCGGCGGTTATATGGCGAGTTTGGCTTTAACCAAAGGCGCAGATGTTTTCAAAACTGGAATCGCAGTTGCACCCGTTACGAATTGGAGATATTACGACACGGTTTATACCGAAAGATTTATGAGAACGCCGCAGGAAAATGCAAAAGGCTATGATGAAAATTCGCCAACCGAATTTGCAAATTTACTGAAAGGAAAATTCTTGCTAATCCACGGAACCGCTGATGATAACGTGCATTTCCAAAACTCTATGGAGTTTGCGGAAGCATTAATTCAAAATAAAAAACAGTTTGAATTTATGGCGTATCCGGATAAAAACCACGGGATTTATGGTGGAAATACAAGACCACAACTTTATCAGATGATGACGGATTTCCTATTGAAAAATCTGTAGAATTTTGAAGAAAAAAAGTAAATTAAAACCGCATAAGAAAATTTCTTTTGCGGTTTTTTATGGGCGCTTATCAATGTCTTGGTTTCCTTGGAAAACAGCATTTATACTAATTAATTTTCTGTTTTCATCAACTTGATAGAAATAATATACGGATATTTTTTAAGAGGTAAACCTCTGAAATTTTTGTAATACCTTTGAAAAAAAGGATTTTGCTTGATTTTTTGCAGAGTTTGCTCATAATCCGTCACGAAATTTTGTGCAACTTTTAGAGAAGCTTCTTTTTTATAATATGAAACAGCTTCTTTAATATGAGATTTTGCTAAAGACGAAATCCTAATTCTATAGGTCATATTCTTTCTTTAATTCAGCTAAAAATTCATCATGGTCTTGAAATTCAGAATCATCTAAATTTTCTTGACTGTCTAATATTTTTCTATGATTTTCAGTGAGTTTGAACGTCTCTTGTTTTGATGAATTCTTACTTTCTTTGGAAATGTATTTTTCTTTCAAGAAATCAATATAGTCATTCACATTCCCTAAAAGTTCTTTGGGAAGTGTCTTTAGATTTTTTTCTAAATCTTTCATTGTGATTTCCATTTTTTAGAATTTATTTTTACCAAAGTTAGAAAAATTTTTAATTTCATTTAAAAATCCTATTTTTGGGAAATATCAATTTAAATATGGAAAAATCGACCGCAAAACATCCGAAAGGATTGCCTTATCTGTTTTTTACCGAGATGTGGGAACGTTTCGGATATTATTTAATCCTCGGAATTTTCGTGCTGTATATGATCGACCCCAAAGAAACCGGTGGATTGGCTTTTAACGACAAAAATGCAGACGACATTTTCGGAACTTTTATCGCACTCACCTATCTAACCCCGTTTTTGGGCGGATTTTTGGCAGACAGAGTACTCGGTTATGTGAAAGCAATCTATATTGGTGGTGCTTTGATGGGACTTGGATATATTGGATTGGGAGTTTTCAAGGAAGTATCGATGTTTTACGTTTCGATGGGATTAATTATTCTCGGGAACGGATTCTTTAAACCAAGTATTTCTACCCTTTTAGGAAATCTTTACGAAGAGGAACCGTACAGAATGAACAAAGATGCAGGTTACAACATTTTCTATATGGGAATTAATATCGGTGCTTTTGCGTGTAACATTATCGCCGCCTTTATGAGGAATAAATTTGGTTGGGGTGAAGCGTTTATCACAGCCGGAGTGGGAATGTTCATCGGGTTGATTATCTTTTCTCTTGGAAGAAAACATATTATAAAAGCCAACATTATGAAACCTGTTCAGGAAGGCGACACCAAAATTTCTGATGTTTTGGTTAAAGTTTTCTTGCCTGCAATTGTTGCGGGTGTGATTGGTTGGATGATTCCGGGAAATATTTTCGGAAGTGATTCTACCGATGCCTTTATTTTTGCCTGTTTACCGGTGATTTATTTCTACGTCATGCTTTGGGTAAAAGCGAATGCGGAAGACAAAAAACCAATCGGCGCTTTGTTGGCGATTTTTGCTGTGAGCCTAATGTTTTGGGCAGTTTTCAAACAGAACGGAACGGCGTTGACAAGATGGGCAAATTATTACACCGACAGAAGTGTTCCTGCAGCAATAGAAAAACCTTTGGAAGCCATTTATTTAGTGGATGCTAAAGATTATCAAACCAAGGAGGTGAATGTTTACGACAATCAATATCAAGCACAAAAAGATAAGGACGGAAACCCAATAAAAGAGCAAGGAAAAGACATCTACTTCCGAAATGTTTCGCCCGGGAAAAAAGCGGTGATGGAAGCTAATCCGAGCGAGAAAGTCTATCTTTATAATACTGAATTATTTCAATCAGTGAATCCGTTTTGGGTAATTGTTTTAACGCCAATTGTCGTAGGATTCTTCATGATGCTTCGCAGAAAAGGAAAGGAACCTACAACGCCGAGCAAAATTGTTTTAGGATTGTTTATTTCCGCACTTTCCTGTTTGGTGATGGTGGGAGCAGTTTACGCAGGTGATAATGGCGCCGTGAAAGTTTCCGCATTATGGCTTGTTTTTGCTTATGGCGTGATTACAGTGGGAGAATTATGTCTTTCACCGATGGGACTTTCCTTGGTCTCCAAACTTTCTCCGCCGAGAATTACCGCTTTGATGATGGGTGGATTTTTCCTTTCGACCTCGATTGGTAATAAATTATCGGGAGTTTTAGCAAGTTTTTGGTATGATTACGAAAATAAGGCGAATTTCTTCATAGTGAATTTCGGATTGTTATTATTAGCGACACTTCTCGGATTATCAATTCTGAAAAGATTAAACAAAATCATGAAGGAAAAAGGAGTAAATTAAATGTAACTCAATAAAATAACCAAAAAGTGTCGAAGAAATTCGGCACTTTTTATTTTCAAAACCTAAAATAATCGCTCTTCAATTCAGAAAAAAAACTATATTTGTTGGTCTTAACAAAAATTAACAATTAAAAAATATGGATACAGCAGTGCAAAAAGGGCACCCGAGAGGACTCTACCTTCTGTTTATGACAGAAATGTGGGAACGTTTTTCCTACTACGGAATGCGGGCAATTTTCGTGTTATACATGGTAAAAATGCTTGCTTTTGATGATGCAAGAGCATCTGAAATTTATGGAAGTTACACAGGTTTGGTTTACCTTACTCCACTTTTGGGTGGTTATCTTTCGGACCGTTTTTTAGGAAACAGAAGAAGTATTGAAATCGGAGGAATTTTGATGGCGATAGGACAGTTTTTAATGTTCTTCTCTGCTGCAAGTTCGGGAGCGATGGCGATTACCTTGATGTGGATTGGTCTTACTTCGCTCATCATCGGAAACGGGTTCTTTAAACCAAATATCTCCACGATGGTTGGACAACTCTATCCAAAAGGAGACCGCAGAGTTGATGCTGCTTTCACCATTTTCTACATGGGAATTAACTTGGGAGCATTTTTCTCGCCGTTGATTTGTGGAACTTTGGCAGAAAAAATTGACTTCAAATGGGGATTCCTTGCTGCAGGAATTGGGATGGTGATTGGTTTATTTACCTTCATTCTACAAAAAAACAGATTACTTGTTGACCAAGACAATAAACCTATCGGTATGCCATCTAAACCATTTGGTATCACGCAAATCGGAATCGTTTTGTTAGCCATTGCAGTAATTTTCTTTTTCATGAACTTCAAAACGATGTTCAACAGTGATTTAGATATTATTGGTTATTTGATTTATGGAGCGATGATTGTGATGCCCTTAATTATTTTAACCGACAAATCTTTAACAAAAGACGAACGCGACCGAATCATGGTGATTTTCATCCTTGCTTTTTTCGTGATCTTCTTTTGGGGCGCATTCGAACAGGCAGGAGCTTCATTGACCATTTTTGCAGACCGACAAACGGACAGAAACCTTTTCGGTTGGGAAATGCCTGCAAGTTATTTCCAATCGGTGAATCCATTGGCAATTATTCTTTTGGCGCCTTTATTCTCCTCATTGTGGCTCAATTTAGGAAACAGAGGAAAAGAACCTTCTTCGCCTAAAAAAATGGCAATTGGTTTGGCTTTGGTTTCATTAGGATACGTCGTAATTGCATTTGCTGTTTACGGATTAGGAATTGCCGACAAAGTTTCAATGTTTTGGTTAATAGCACTTTACGTAATTCACACGATGGGAGAACTTTGCTTGTCACCAATTGGATTATCGATGGTGTCTAAACTTTCACCTATCAGATTCTCCTCTTTATTAATGGGAACTTGGTTCTTGGCAAACGCAGCTGCGAACAAATTTGCAGGAACTTTGTCTGCATTGATTCCAGGTGGTGGAGAAAATGGTGAAGCAGCTAAAACCACTTCATTTTTAGGTTTTCAAATTGCAAATCTTTTCGATTTCTTTATGGTATTCATCGTAATGTGTGGTGTTGCAGCTGCAATTCTATTCGTTTTGAGCCGTTGGTTGGAAAAGAGAATGCACGGAATCAACTAATTTTTAAAAAAATTTAATTTATCATAAAAACCACTGAATATTCGGTGGTTTTTTCTATTTTAGTGCGTTGGTTTGGCAAAAAGCGTTGTGAGCGCTAACATCGCTCAACATCAATTATCAATTATTAATCATCAATTATGAACTTAACCCTCGAACAAATACAGGATTTCAAAGGAAAATATCCACGACAAATTTGGTCTCTCTTTTTCTCCGAAATGTGGGAACGTTTCTGCTTCTACGGAATGCGCGGAATGCTCGTTTTCTTCATGATTTCCGAACTAAAATTTGGCGACCAAAAAGCAAATTTGCAATATGGTGCAACTCAAGCTTTCGTTTATGCATTCACTTTTGTGGGCGGACTTTTTGCGGACAAGATTTTAGGATTTAGAAAGTCTTTGTTTTGGGGCGGACTTTTAATGATTGTAGGAAGTTTAATTCTAGCCTTTGAACCCCACCAATTTTTCTTTTTAGGAATTGCTTTTACTGTTGTTGGAACAGGTTTTTTCAAACCAAACATTTCCACCATGGTCGGTAAACTTTACAAATCTGATGATGCAAGAAGAGATGCAGGATTTTCGTTGTTTTACGCAGGAATTAATCTTGGTGCGCTTCTCGGCGGATATTTGTGTATCGCGATTGGAAAAGGCGAAATGCTTTCCTCTGTAATTCCCGAAAACAAAAGATGGAACGTCGCTTTCGGATTGGCCGCAATCGTAATGGTGATTTCCTTAATCAATTTTGTTTTCACTCAAAGAAGAATGGGACCAATTGGGTTAGCGCCCCAAAAAATATTGGCCGATGGAACCAAAATTGCCCTCGAAAAATGGAAGGAATATGGCGTTTATGTCTTGTCTTTAATCTTCGTTCCATTGATTATGGTGATGGTTTCCGTTCCTGAATATACCGATTATTTCATGTGGACAGTTGGACCTTTAACGCTGATTTATCTTTTCTACGAAATGTCAAAAGTGAATTCATCAGAACGAAAAAAACTTTGGGCAGCTTTGGTTTTCATTCTATTCTCCATCCTTTTTTGGGGAATTTATGAACAATCGGGCGGTTCATTGAGTATTTTCGCCGCAAAAAACTTAAATAAAGATTTATTTGGACTCGACCCAAATGGCGTAAATAATTCAGGAGGCGCATTTTTCATTATTTTCCTCGCTCCATTGGTTGGACTTTTATGGGTTTGGTTGAGCAAAAGAAGATTAGAACCAAACACTTTAATAAAATTCGGACTTGGATTTATTTTCCTTGGTTTAGGTTATTACGTTTTGTTCGCAACCAAATTTTTCGCCAATTTACAGGGAGTTACCTCATTGAATGTTTTTACCATCGCACTTTTGGTCATTACTTTTGGTGAATTGTGTCTCTCTCCTATCGGTTTATCGATTATGACAAAACTTTCCACCGAAAAATTGCAGGGAATGATGATGGGAATGTGGTTTCTGGCTTCAGCTTACGGACAATATGTTGCAGGAATTATCGGTGCAAATATGGCAACCGCAAAAGAAGATGCATCAAACATGGATGCACTTATCGCTTATACCGACGGTTACAAACAATTGGGAATTTATGCCTTAATTGCAGGTATGGTCTTAATTTTGATATCTCCGATGGTGAAAAAACTCATGCAGGAAGTTAGGTAATATAATCCTTCTCGTAGGGTAAAATCGTGATTTCTCCATGAAACTAATTTCAAATCATTTTTAACAATCGCATCAAATGTAAATCCAATATAAGATGAAGAAAATTGCCTTTTTATTGTTCGCATTGTTTGCTGTTTTAAGTTTTTCACAAGTCAAGTGGATGACTTTGGAGCAGGCAATTGCAGCGCAGCAAGAAAAGCCAAGAAAAATCTTCATCGATTTTTATGCAAATTGGTGCGGCCCGTGTAAAATCATGGATAAAAACACTTACGGACATCAACAAATCGCCAGTTTTTTAAATGAAAATTATTATGCCGTAAAGTTTGATGCGGAAGGAAAAGAAAGCGTAACAGTTTTTGGGCGAATATTTTCGAACCCCGAATTTTCAAGCGGAAAAAAGAGAAATTCGATGCATGATTTCACAAAGTTCATGAACGTAAATTCAGTTCCATCGATTGTTTTTCTTGACGAGCAAAGCATGCCGATTACGAATATCAACGGTTTTCTCACTGCAAAAGAACTTGACCCTTATTTAAGAATTATTTCGAGCGATGAATATAAAAAATTTAAATCCCGTGCAGAATGGGAAAATTATCAACGGAAGATGAAATCGACAATTAAGGAATAACTGTTGCACATGATTTGTATTAATGCAGCTTGCAAAGGAAATTATAGTTGATATTCAAAAGTATTTTAAAGTTCCAAACCTTAAAACATAGACTTTCAATTTATTTGGAAGTCTTTTTTATTTTCACGAAATTCGCTCGTTATCAAAATGCACTATTCACTGCGAAGCAAATTCACCATTGACACTTGATTCATCCATAGAATTCTTAAAAGGAATCGGTCCCGAAAGAGCCAAATTCATCAGAAATGTTTTGGGAATTTCCACTGTGGAAGATTTGCTGACTTTTTATCCGTTGCGATACATCGATAAAAGTAAAATCCATAAAATTGGCGATTTACAGGAAGAACCCGATGCTGAAATTCAATTAAAAGGGAAAATTACCGATATTCAGGAAATCGGTTACGGAAAAGGTCAGAAAAGAATGACTGCAAAATTACGTGACGAAACGGGAACTTTGGAGTTGGTGTGGTTTCGCTATTCCAAATGGATGAAGGAGCAGATTCCTTTAAACCGAGAAATCTTCATTTTCGGGAAAGTAAATCTCTTCAACGGAAATTTTTCCATGCCGCATCCGGAAATTGAAATTGATGAGAAAAAGGCACTTTCAGGAACACTTCTTCCTATTTATCCGGGAAGTGAAAAATTGGCGAAAAGAGGAATCAACAATAAATTTTTTCAGAATACTTTAAGTGAAATCGTCAGAAATCTACCTTCGTTAATCGAAGAAAACCTACCTGATTCTTTAATGAAAAATTTAAAGTTAATCGGTCGAATCCCTGCTTTTTACAATATTCATTTTCCGAAAGATCTCAATCATTTTGAACATGCAAACCGAAGAATTAAGTTTGAGGAAGCGTTCTTTTTCCAATTAGGTTATGGATTAAAAAAGCAGCATCAGAAAACTTCTGTCGTGGGAAATCCATTTCCTAAAGTGGGCGCAAATTTCAAAAACTTCTATGAAAATAATATTCCTTTTGAACTCACCAATGCACAAAAAAGAGTTTTAAAGGAAATCCGGACCGACATGAAAAAACCAATTCAAATGAATCGCCTCTTGCAAGGTGACGTTGGTTCAGGAAAAACGATGGTCGCACTTCTTTCCATGCTGATTGCGATGGACAACGGTTTTCAAAGCTGTATGATGGCTCCAACTGAAATTTTGGCGCAACAACATTTCAACGGAATTTCCGAACTTTTAGAACACACCAATATCAAAGTCAGATTGTTGACCGGTTCTACAAAAACTTCAGAACGGAAAATCATTCACGAGGAATTATTGAGCGGCGAACTTTCTATTTTAGTCGGAACTCATGCTGTTTTAGAAGATATCGTTCAGTTCAAAAATTTGGGTTTAGCGATTATTGATGAACAGCATCGATTTGGAGTGGCACAAAGAGCCAAACTTTGGGCAAAAAATAAGATTCCGCCACATATTTTGGTGATGACGGCAACTCCGATTCCGAGAACTTTGGCGATGAGTTTTTACAGCGATTTGGATGTCTCTATAATTGATGAAATGCCGGTTGGGAGAAAACCCATTATTACTGCTCATCGACGGGAAAAAGACCGACTTTCGGTTTTCCGTTTTGCAAAAGAAGAGATTGATAAAGGGCGACAAATTTATTTCGTTTATCCATTAATCGAAGAATCTGAAACTTTGGATTACAAGAATTTGATGGAAAATTTCGACCATATTTTAGAGTTCTATTCAGAATATAATGTCACAATGCTACACGGCAGAATGCGTCCCGATGAAAAGGAAACCAACATGAAATATTTTGCGTCGGGAAAAGCTCAAATTATGGTCGCAACAACCGTGATTGAAGTCGGCGTAAATGTTCCAAATGCTTCGGTAATGATTATAGAAAGTGCGGAAAGATTCGGACTTTCACAACTTCATCAACTTCGTGGTAGAGTTGGTCGCGGTGCGGAACAGAGTTACTGTATTTTGCTGACTTCCGACAAACTTTCCAAGGAAAGCAGAACCCGAATTAAAACCATGACTGAAACTAATGACGGTTTCAAAATTTCAGAAGTCGATATGCAACTTCGCGGACCGGGAGATATTTTGGGAACACAGCAAAGCGGTGTTGTCGATTTTAAAAAATTGGATCTGGTTGCAGATGGAAACATTATTAAAACTGCAAAATCTGCGGTGGAACATTTAATTAAGAACGATCCGCATCTTCAAAATCCCGATAATTTTTCTTTAAGAAATTATTACGTGAAGCAATACAAAGGAAAAAATAAGTGGGGACGGATTTCGTAAAATTATTAACTAAAACACACGGTTTTACAAATGAAATAGATATTTTTGTTCTCATGAAGAAATTCAACCTACTACTCTTTTCACTTCTTTTTATGACCGTTTTCTCACAGTCGAAACTTACGGTTTTGCAAGCAGGAAGTGAATCCCCAATTTTCAATGCAACTGTGTATTGTGGAAAAAATATTGTGGGGAAAACCAACAGTCAAGGTGTTTTAGAATTCAAAACAAAATGTAAGAAAGTGGATGTAAAAGCCACTGGATTTTACGAAGGTGACTTGGTCGTGGATAAAGTGATGGAAATTTCTTTAACTAATGTCGATCCGAAAACCCATTCCATTGAAACCGTGATGATTAATGATAAAAGTGATGCTCGAGCTTTGGAAATTTTGCAGAAGGTAAACGATAATTTCAAAAATAATTCACCGCAAAGTTTGGATTCCTACGCTTTTAAATCTTATGAGAAAATATCATTGGATTTTGATGAAGACAGCATCAAGCATTACAGCAATTCCCTGAATCAAAAAATAGATTCCCTAAAATCTCTTCCAAAAAAAAACCAGCCTGAAAAAGCCAAAAAAGATTCTATCGAAAGTGTGAAAGTGATGAAACTTTTCACGAAAAGTAAACTTTTCATTTGGGAAAGAGCCTCGGAATTTCTTTATTCGCAAAAATATGGCGAAAAGATAAATATTTTGGACAACAGAATTGCCGGATTAAGGGAACCCGTTTATGAATTGATGGCGTTAAGATCCAACAGGAATCGAATTCCACGTGAAATTCGGGAAGAAAACAGGTCGCTGTACCGCTTCTTTTTAACCGACAGTATCGATATCGACGGGAGGAAAAACTTTGTCATCCGTTTTCGCGATGCGGGAATAAAAAAACCAGTTCCACAAAGAAAATTCAACGGTTATATTTATGTAGATGCAGAAACTTACGGCCTGAAAAAAATCGAAAGCAACAGCAACAAAAAAAGCGAGGGAAGTATTACCAGTATTTGGACGCCGATTCACAATAAATGGTTTTTGGCAAAGGAAAATCTGAAGATGAGAATGGGCAAGACTTATATGGATGAAAAGTATAAGACCGATCAAAAAACTGGCAAAAAAGAGGAAGTTAAAAACCGTAAAGGTTTTGGGAACTACGTTTTTTTAACTGCTGATTATTTTGATTTTCAGACTCCGATTCAGGAAAAAAAGAAAGATTTTGAAGGTTATTCCATGTCGGTGAAAAACGCTGATGGAAGCACGCTGGACAAATTTCGAACAGATTCTTTGACTTTGCGCGAGAGAATGACTTACAACAAAATCGACAGCGTTGGTAAAAAATATAATCTCGACAACAAAATCAATATTTTTACTGGTTTGATCAAAGGAAATGTTCGTGTTGGAAATGTAGATTTCGACGCTTCACAGATTCTTAAATACAATCAATACGAAGGTTTTCGATTAGGTTTGGCTGCAAAACTCAACGAAAAGTTTCATCCCTATATTTCTCCGGACGCTTATCTCGCCTATGGTTTTAAAGATGAAGCCTGGAAATATGGAGCCGGAATTGATGTAAAAACCACCTTAAGAAAAAATTCGTTTTTCCGTGCCGAATATTACCACGATGTCATGGCTGCCGGAAGGTTCAACGAAAATCTATGGAACTTCAGGATGAAAATCATGAATTCCGGAGTGGATTTAAATAACGACCGTTTTTATCAATATGAAGGTTTTAAGGTTTCCTACCAAAATGATTTAAGCAACGCTCTGACAATGGTCGTTTCGGCAAAACGAGACCAGGAAGAAGCCAAATTTAATTACAATTTTATGAATTTGGGGAAACAGTTTACTAATTTTTCAACTCAACTCACGTTAAAGTATGCGCCCCGTTCCAAAAATATTATGACCCCTTCTGGAAAGTTTACCTATGAACAAAATTTCCCAGAATATTTTTTGAATTACGAGCAGGGAATTCAGTCTTTCGGTGGTGATTTCAATTACAGCCGTTTAGATATTCTTACGCAGCACCGCTTTAAAACCGACATTGGAGTTACCGGAGTTCGCGCTTATGCAGGCTTGGTTTTGGGAAAGACGCCGATTTGGCATAAGTTTGCGATGAACGGTTTAGGAAACGGTGAAAACAGTTTGAATTTCAACCTTACCTCTTTCCTCGGTTTTGCCACGATGGAAGGTGGAAAATATTACAGCGACAAATTTGCAGGCTATTATTTTACGCACCGAATTCCGTGGTATTTTAAAACTTTTGGGAAGAATATTTCGAGTTTTGACATGGTTTATCGTGGCGTAATCGGCGAAATGAAAAATCCGGAATACCATCAGTTTGATTTCCAGAAATTAAATCATCTTTATCAGGAAGTTGGTTTGGAGTGGAATAATTTTGCTGGCGTTCCGCTGAATCTTGGGTTTTTCTATCGTGTTGGTTATTATGCAACTTCCGAGTTTAAAGAGAATTTCGGTTTACAGTTAAAGTTTAATTTTTTAGGATTCTAATGATGAAAAACATTCAGATTAAGGCATCTCAATTTTTTGAGTTATTGAAAGCTTCCGACACTTCCATGTGGGAAATTTTCTCGCAAATGATTGATGGCGCGGAGAAAGAAATCATTTTTTTGGATGACGAAGAAAAAGTCCTCTTCCACTATATTTTGCCCGAAACAATGGAAAAGCTTAATAATGACCGGGAAAAATTTGCGAAAGAATATTCAGAAAAACTTTCTGGATTAAATTAATTTTGCAAAAATAATTCGATGGTTTTTGTCGCTTCGAGAACATCGTGAACCCTTAAAATTTTTGCACCTTTTTCTAAAGTTTTTAAATGAAGTTTTTGAGTTTCCTCATTAATTTCCAAAGGCGATTTTCCCAGCGGTTTGTAAATGAAAGATTTTCTGGAGATCCCGACCAACAAAGGATATCTTCCAAATCCAATGAATTCTAATTCGTCAATCATTTGATGATTTTGTTCCACCGTTTTTCCGAAACCAAAACCAGGGTCTAGAATAATATCTTTCACTCCGAAACTTCTCAATTCCTGAATTTTTCCCGAAAAATATTTATTGAGACTGATAATGATGTCTTCTTCAATTATCTTTTCATGCATGGATTCGTAGGTTGGATTGACGTGCATCAAAATATATGGAAGTTGCGTCTCTCCTACTGTTTTAAACATTTTATCATCGTAATTTCCACCAGAAATATCATTCACCATATCGATTCCTTCATTAAAGCCAAATTTCACCACTTCGGAATAAAATGTATCTAAAGAAATCAAAGCTTCGGGAAATTCCTTTTTAATTTTTGAAATCACAGTTCCAATTCTTGAAATCTCGTCTTCAGCTTTTAAAAATTCAGAATTGGGTCGAGTTGATTGCGCACCGATATCAATAATTTCAGCACCATCAATCAACATTTTTTCGGTTTGAACTAAAGCCGACTTTTCTTCATTAAATTTTCCACCGTCTGAAAAAGAATCGGGAGTTACGTTGAGGATTCCCATGATTTTCGGGGAAGATAAATCGATGAGTTTACCGTTCAAGTTCATTGAATGATAATTGATGAATGATGATTTGTTCTGCATTATACAAATTTAGGAAATTACTTGCTTTGATACTCCTATCTTACAGCTTCCCTCTTCCACCTTCCATCCAAATTTCTTACCTTTGAAACATTAAGAAATTTATGACAAGAACAGCACTACAGTTTGATGAAGTAATCAGAATTTGCAGGGACTTATTCAGCAATAAACTTATTGATTATGGGGCTTCTTTCAGAGTTTTAAGAACTCCGTCGTTAACGGACCAAATCTTCATTAAAGTAAAAAGTTTACGAAATTTCCAGACCACCAGAATCTCAAAAGTCGGTGAATCGGAAGAAGAGAATTTCATTGCCATCGTCAATTATTCCATCATCGGACTGATTCAGCTGGAGAAAGGTTTTGCAGATGATTTTAAGCAGGATAGAAATGAAATTTTAGATTTATACGACAAATTCGCACACAAAGCCAAAGAACTGATGATGAATAAAAATCATGATTACGGTGAAGCGTGGCGCGAAATGCGGATTTCTTCTATCACGGATTTAATTTACCAGAAAGTTCTTCGAACCAAACAAATTGAAGACAACGCAGGAACAACGTTGGTTTCCGAAGGAATCGACGCGAATTATTACGATATGTTGAACTATGCCGTTTTCTGTCTCATTAAACTTTCCGAACAAAAAGAAGAATTTAAACCGAAGTTGATTTAGAAGATGGAAGCTGGAAGAAAAAGTCCTACAATTTCAAACTTCAAACCTTAAACTTGAAACAAAAAAACATGAAACATATTTTACGAATTATCATCGCCCTAATTTTCATCGCCTCTGGATTTGTAAAAGCGGTAGATGCAGTTGGTTTTTCCTTCAAATTGGAGGAATATTTTTCGCCTGCTGTTTTCAATATGCCTTTTTTTGAGAAACAGGCTTTACCAATTGCTATTATTGTTGTTGTATTAGAATTAGTTTTAGGCTTTTTTCTTTTAATGAAGATGCGTTTAAAATTCACGCTTTCTGCATTGATTGCGTTGTGTGTTTTATTCGGATTTCTCACCTTTTATTCAGCCTATTTCAATGTGGTGACCGATTGTGGATGTTTTGGCGATGCGCTGAAATTTACACCATGGCAAAGTTTCGTAAAAGATATTGTGCTTCTTTTAGGGTTAATTTTTTTGTGGATTTTATACCGAAAAGATTTCAATGAACCTGAACAGAAAAGCACTTTCAAAAAATACGCCTCAGCTTTTGCTTTTTTAACCATGGTTTTTGTTATCAATTGGGGAATTTCACACGAACCATTAATTGATTTTAGACATTATAAAATTGGAACTGATTTAAATGTTGAGAAAGCAAAAATCGCCAAAAATCCATCTGAATATAAAACGTTCTACTCTTTAAAAAACGAGAAAACAGGCGAAGTCATCAATATCAATCAAGACGATTATGTAAATAAAGAGGAATATTGGAAAGAAGGTTCGCCGTGGAAAATCGAAGAGGGAAAAACCACTTCCAAAATCGTGAAACAAGGTTATGAATCAGAAATTGCTAAGTTCAAACCTGAAAGTTCAGAAGGAATGGATTTGACGGAGGAAATCCTGAAAGCTTCAAAAGCAGTTTTAGTTTTCGCCTACAATCCTGAAAAAGCCGACAAAAATATCTTGGCTAAAACGGAAGCTAAAGTTAATTCAGAAAAAGATGCTTTAGTTTATGGAGTTTCCACCAATCCGAATACTTTTAAAACCATAAAAAATGCAATGATGGACGGCACTGCCATAAAAACTATTGCGAGAAGTAATCCTTTTGTCTTAACTTTACAGAACGGAAAAATCGTGGACAAGAAATCTGCGGAAGATTATTTAAAAAAGTAATTTCCTTAACATTCTCAAACAAAATCAAACTATTTCAAACAAAATCAAATTAAAAATTCAATGCAAAAATCAAATAAATCAATCGCAGGTTATCATCTTTTAATGATTCTTTCTTCTGTTGATGGCGAGTTCGCTCCTGAAGAAGGAATGAAAGTTCAGGAATATCTTGCCGAAGAATTTCCGTTTAAAATGAATTTAGACAACGAACTCGATATCATTGCAACACTTCAACCCGAAGAATGGAAAGACCATTTCGAGTTCCATGCAAGATGTTTCCACGATGATTCTACCGAAAAGGAAAGAAAAGATTTTGCCAAGTTTGCAAAGTCGCTCATCAAAGCGGATGACGAAGTGACGGAAAGAGAGCACCAGTTCTACATTCTTTTGAAAAAAATGTGGAATTTGGACTAAATCTGGTCTTTCAAACTATTTCAAATAAAATCAAACCATTTCAAACCTAGAATAAAATGAGAAGAAAAATCGTAGCCGGAAACTGGAAAATGAACAAAGATGTAATTGAGGCTCAACAACTGATGTTCCAAATTTTGGAGTACAAAAAAAATCACCCAACCAACTGCGAAGTTTGGATCGCACCGCCTTCACTATATCTGATGATGGCCAAAGATTTATACGAAAATGACGAAGTGGGCGTTTTTTCACAAGACATGAGCGAACATGAAAGCGGAGCTTACACAGGAGAGATTTCTGCATCAATGTTAGAATCAATCGATGCGACCGGAGCAATCATAGGACATTCCGAGAGAAGACAATATCACGGCGAAACCGACTCTCATTGTAACAGAAAAGTAAAATTGGCTTTAGACAAAGGCCTAATTCCAATCTACTGCAACGGAGAAACTTTGGAGCAAAGAAAATCCGGACAACATTTGGAAGTGGTGAAAAATCAAACTGAAGTCGCTTTGTTTACACTTTCTGCCGACGAAATTAAAAAAGTAGTAATCGCTTACGAACCAGTTTGGGCAATCGGAACGGGAGAAACTGCAACTCCTGAACAAGCGCAGGAAATTCATGCACACATAAGAAATCTAATTGCAAACAAATACGGAAAAGAAGTTGCAGACGAAGTTTCCATTCTTTACGGCGGTTCGGTAAAACCTGACAATGCCAAAGAAATTTTTTCTCAACCCGATATTGATGGTGGTTTGATCGGTGGAGCCGCTTTGAAAATAGATGATTTCTCGAAAATTATTGAAGGGTTTAATTAAAAGAGCCAAGTGAAAAGAGCCAAGAGCCAAGTTGGTAAATGGTGTGCTTCGCAGTCAATTCGTTTTGCTGTAAATTTAGAAATGATAATTTTTCATTCTTCAATCCAACAAAAA
>Ga0116181_1002075_pt1 | contig 16676 bp, 16 predicted proteins | sample AD_UKC075_MetaG_FD_89752 | JGI IMG/M metagenome (GOLD analysis project Ga0116181, IMG submission 89752) | Active sludge microbial communities of municipal wastewater-treating anaerobic digesters from USA - AD_UKC075_MetaG | ecosystem: Engineered > Bioreactor > Anaerobic > Digestate | place: USA...
CGGCGACCACTGCCTGGGCATTGGCTCCATCAGCGCCGTGGCACGCCACTGCCGCGACGCTGGCAAGAAGCTGCGCGTGCTGTGGCTTGATGCCCATGCCGACTTCAACACCAGCGCGCTGACCCCCAGCGGCAATATCCACGGCATGCCCGTGGCCTGCCTGTGCGGCTTTGGCCCCAAGGAGTTGGTCGAGATCGGCGGCCACGTGCCTGCCATCTCCCCCAAGTGGGTACGTCAGATCGGCATCCGCAGCGTGGACGAAGGCGAGAAACGCTTTGTGCACGAACAGAACATCGAGGTGTTCGACATGCGCTACATCGACGAGATGGGCATGCGCGCGGCCATGGAACTGGCGCTCGCCTTGATGGACGCCAACACCCATTTGCATGTGAGCTTTGACGTGGATTTTCTGGACCCCGACATCGCCCCCGGCGTGGGCACTACGGTACGTGGTGGCCCTACCTACCGCGAAGCACAGCTGTGCATGGAGATGATTGCCGACACCGGCCGATTAGGATCGCTGGATGTGATGGAACTCAACCCGGCCCTGGACGTGCGCAACCGCACGGCCGAGGTGGCGGTAGACTTGATCGAGTCGCTGTTCGGCAAAAGCACGCTGATGCGCAAGTAATTCCGCCTCGCTTCAGGCGAAGAATTTTTGCAAAATTGACTTCCAACCCTGTGGAGAGTTTGCTGCTTGTATTGTTTGTGGGGCTGCAATGCTGCGGAAGGAGAAATTCCGCACACTCACCCAATCGGGGGATATGCATGGCCTGTTTGAACCGCGAGAATCAGGTGCAACGAGCTGCGGGGTTTGTCGGAATTTTTATACCTGTATAAATTCCAGGTAAAACCTCCGAAAGCAAGGCTGCAAGCCACTCTCAGGAGGAATCCATGTCCAGTTTATCCCGCAGCGCCCAGAATATCCCGCAAGTTTTGCGGCATAAAGTACGTAGGCGTCACAATCCACCCCTTTTTCGCGACCACTTCTGAATCGCACCTCGGCAACTCACACCATGAAAACACGAACCAAACTGCGTCTCTTGGGCGGAGCGATACTCCTGTTCAATCTCTGGCTGATTGGTCAGTATTCAATCGAAGGTATCCCAGTGCTCCTGATGACCTTCGGATTTGCCATTGCCTACGAATATGTGGTGGTGCGTCGTGCTTCAGAGTGAATCGAAGTACCGCCACGTCAAGAGCACCACCAACGCCCTTGCCGCCGCTCTTCTTGTCTTCAGCGCCAACGCGTTCGCGTTGGACAAGAACGGGAACTTTGAGTCCAAGCAGGAACAAGATTCGTTCATAGCCAGCACGCTCAAGAAGATGGCTAGCGAAATGAACTCGCAGACACCGATTCAACTGGACGAAGACACTCGAATGATGAGTGTCATCGCGCTCCAGAAGACGATTACGTTCAACATGCGGTTCCCAAACTACAAGTCGTCTCAGGTTGATCCAAAAGTGATAGCACAGGCAGCAAGGGAGAACTTGAATCACACCGTCTGCAAGAGCAAGGCCACTCGCGATCTCATTGATATGGGCGTTCAGTACGTCTATCTATACAACGGAAATGACGCAAAACTCATCACCCGCGTTGTCATAGACAAATACCGCTGCTGAACAAACCTCGCTTGCATAACGCGGTGACGCCTAACCCCTAGCTCAAGCGGAGCGCCAACGGCGGGCCTCCCGCCTGTTGAGGCACAGCAGTTCAAAGCAGACTGGACTTTGTATGTCATTTGTACTAACATAATGGCATTAGATCCACATCCAAAGGCCTCCCAATGTCTGCCGTAGCTTCACAAACACCTCGTTCAGCCCGCTTGGGATTGCGTGCAACCCAAGAGCAGGAAGTTGTATTGCGCCGTGCAGCCGAAGTCGCGCACAAGTCCCTTACGGATTTCATTTTGGACAGTGCATGCCTGGCAGCCGAGCAAACGCTGCTCGACCAACGGCTGTTCATGGTGTCAGGTGCCCAATACCAGGCCTTTATGGATTTGCTGGATCAGCCAGAACAGCCCAATCCTGGTTTGCGCGAGCTGTTCTCCCGTAAAGCGCCTTGGACAGCGCAGTGAACTTACGAAGTCCCGAGCCTCTGGGGCCGCAGCATCGTGTGGAAGGATTTGATTGCGGCAAACAGGCCCTCAACGATTGGCTCATTCGGCATGCCAGACAAGCACAAAGTGCAGGTTCCTCAAAAACATATGTAGCCGCTGACGAAGATCGACTGGTTGGCTATTTCAGTCTGACTGTCGGCCAGATTGATACGCTGGACGCACCCGATCGTATTCGCAAGGGAATGGGGCAGTACCCGCTACCAGTCGTGATTTTGGCCCGCTTGGCAGTATCCAGGACCGACCACGGGCGGGGCATTGGGTTTGGTTTGTTGCAGGATGCGATACGGCGCACGGTACTGATTGGCGAGCAAGCTGGTGTGCGCGCCATGTTGACACACCCCATTGACAGCGAAGCCGCTGCGTTCTACGCCCGTTTTGGATTCATTCAGTCACCATTGCGTGAGCAGCAACTGCTGTTACTTCTAAAAGACGCAAAACGCTGGATTAAATGAGCGCACGCTGAAGCGCAAATAGATTTTTAACTTAGACGGAGCCATAGTAAATGACCACTCTCGGTACCCCCCTGTCCCCCAATGCCACCCGTGTCATGCTGCTGGGCAGCGGCGAATTGGGCAAAGAAGTGTTGATCGCCCTGCAACGCCTGGGCGTGGAAACCATTGCCGTGGACCGCTACGACAACGCACCCGGCCAGCAGGTGGCACACCATGCGCGCACCATCACCATGAGCGACCCTGCCCAGCTCAAGGCACTGATCGAAGCCGAGCGCCCGCACCTGGTGGTGCCGGAGATTGAAGCCATCGCCACGCCCATGCTGCAGGAGCTGGAAGCCGCCGGTACGGTGCGCGTGATTCCCACCGCCCGCGCCGCGCGTCTGACCATGGACCGAGAAGGCATTCGCCGCCTGGCGGCCGAAACCTTGGGCCTGCCCACCAGCCCCTACCAATTCTGCGATTCGCTCGAAGAGCTGCAGGCCGCCATCGATGGTGTGGGTGGCAAGCCAGGCATTGGCTACCCCTGCATCGTCAAGCCGGTCATGAGCAGCTCGGGCAAGGGCCAGAGCAAGATCGACGGTCCGGCCGACGTGAAGAAAGCCTGGGACTACGCCATGTCGGGCGGCCGCGTGGGTCCAGGGCGCATCATCGTCGAAGGCTTTATCGATTTCGACTACGAGATCACCCAGCTCACCGTGCGCGCGCGCAGCGCCAATGGCGAGATCGAAACGCATTTCTGCGACCCCATCGGCCATGTGCAGGTCAGCGGCGACTATGTAGAGAGCTGGCAGCCCCACCCAATGACGCCCACTGCGCTCGCCGAGTCGCGCCGCATCTCCAAGGCCGTGACCGACAACTTGGGGCTGGGTCTGGATGGCAAGCCTTCGGGCCTGGGTCTGTTCGGTGTGGAACTGTTCGTCAAGGGAGACAACGTGTGGTTCAGCGAAGTGAGCCCACGCCCGCACGACACCGGCATGGTGACCATGATCACGCAGTGGCAGAACGAGTTTGAACTGCACGCGCGCGCCATTCTGGGTCTGCCGGTCAGCACCGCGCTCAAGAGCCCGGGTGCCAGCGCCGTGATCTATGGCGGCGTGGAGGCCCAGGGCATCGTGTTTGACGGCGTGGATGACGCCATGCGCGTGCCCAACAGCGAGATCCGCCTGTTTGGCAAACCCGAAAGCTTTGTGAAGCGCCGCATGGGCGTGGCACTGGTGCACGATGCCGATGTGGAAGTGGCCCGCACGCAGGCCAAACTGGCCGCCAACAAAGTCAAGCCACGGACTGCATAACGTTCCGTATATAGAAAACATAACCTGCTGGAGACAAACCCATGACTGCTGTACAAGCCCTGCTCGGATTCGCTGCCTGGACGCTGCTGCTCGTTACAGGTGTATTTTTGTACCGCGGTCTGCGGTTCGTCACCGGCACCCCCATCAACCACTGGCCGCGCGGCGCCAAGCCCGCGGACGATGCGCCACTGGTCAAGCGCCTGGAAGACGCCCACGCCAACAGTCTGGAGAATCTGCCGATTTTTGCAGTCATCGTTCTGGCTGCAGCGGCACTGGGCAAGCTCGACGCCATTGCGGCGCTGGCACCGTGGGTGCTCTATGCCCGCGTCGGCCAGAGCCTGGCGCACCTGTCCGGTGTGGGCGTTCTGCAGGTGCTGGTGCGGGCGACCTTCTGGAGCGTGCAGCTCGCGCTGTTCTTCTGGATGCTGGCGGTGCTGCTGGCCTGAAGACCGCGCTAGAGGGGGCTAGAGGGGAATCGCGCGCGTTTCTCCGTGCTTCATCAGCCACACCCGCTCCTGCGGCAAGCCGCGGTCGTGCAGGGCAGCGGCCAGATCGCGCGGCGGATGGTCAAACGCTTCCTGCGTCAGCAGAAACGTACCCCAGTGCACACCCATGGCCTGTTTGGCATCCAGGTCGAGCATGAGCTGCACCGCGTCCGCGGGGTTCACATGCATGGGCTTCATGAAGTCGCGCGGCAGGTAGGCGCCAATGGGTAGCGCCAGAAAATCCACAGCCCCCAAACGCTCGCGGATGGTCTTGAAATCGTTGCTGTAGCCGGTGTCTCCGGGAAAAAGAAAGCGCCAGGGTTCTCCCCCCTCGCCCTCCGTCTGCCGCGCCCACTCCACCATGAAGCCACCCCACAGCGACGCATTCGTGTCCCACGGCGTGCGCCGGCTCCAGTGCTGCGCGGGCGTGAAATGCAGGGTCACGCCCTCCTTGAGCGGCGCCTGGTACCACCAGTCCAGTTCGGTCACCCGGTCCATGCCGCGTGAGGTGAACCACTGCCCCAATCCCAGCGGCACATAGAAATGCGGTGACTGCCCAGCCGCCACCAGCCGCGACAGAGTGGCGTCACACAGGTGGTCGTAGTGGTTGTGCGAAATCAGTACCACGTCAATCGGCGGCAATTGCTCGGGCGTGAGCGGTGCCGGCACGCGGCGCGGCGCACCCACACGTCCGAATGGTCCCGCGCAGTCCGCCAGCGTCGGGTCGATCAGGATGTTCAGCCCCGCCACCTGCAGCAGCATGGACACATGGCCGAGCCAGGTCACCACCGGTGCAGTCTGGCGAACAGCAAGGCGCGCATGGTCGACCGGTGTGGACCACGCTTTGGCAAATGCCGCGTAGCCTTCGGCCGGAGCCGAAAGCGGCTTGAAGTCGCCCCGCAGCGAGCGCCACACCATCTCGTACCAGGGGAAATTGCCAATGACGACCTCGGGATCGGTGTTGGCAAACCCCCTTGGACGGTGGTGTTCAGGAAGTGCCGTCAAAAGGTTTCCCACTCCTCATCACCGCCAGCCGGGGCGGGCTTGGGCTGGATCTTGGGTACAGCCGGCGGCCGTGGCGACGCAACAGGTTTCGTGCTCATTCCGACCTTGGGCACGCCGGCTTTGGGCGCAGCCTTCGGAGCCGGGCGGCTGCTGGAAAGATTGAGAGGCTTTGCCGCTGGGGCCACACGTGGTGTCGCGGTTTGCACTGGCGCACTTCTGAACTGGCGTGCAGTCTGGTGCGCGCCTTCCGCTGCGCCAAACACTGCCACAGTCTGCACCAGTTCTTCGGCCTGGGACTTGAGACTGCTGGCTGCGGCGGCCATCTGCTCCACCAGTGCAGCGTTTTGCTGGGTGGCCTGGTCCATCTCGGTCACAGCCTGGCTGACCTGGGCAACGCCCGCAGCCTGCTCTCCGGTGGCGGCACTGATTTCACCCATGATGTCGGTCACCTGCCGGATGCTGGTGACCACTTCGGTCATCGTCGCACCCGCCTGCCCGACCAGCGCCGTGCCCTGCTCCACGCGCTCGACGCTGGCGCCGATGAGGGCCTTGATTTCTTTGGCGGCTTCGGCAGAACGGCCGGCCAGCGAGCGCACTTCACTGGCCACCACGGCAAAGCCACGGCCCTGTTCGCCCGCACGCGCGGCCTCGACCGCCGCATTGAGCGCCAGGATATTGGTCTGGAAAGCAATGCCATCGATCACGCTGATGATGTCCGAGATCTTGCGGCTGGATTCATTGATGCCCTGCATGGTCTCCACCACCTGGGCCACCACGTCGCCGCCCTTGGCGGCTACCGTGCTGGCGTTCATGGCGAGCTGGTTGGCCTGGCGCGCGCTGTCAGCCGACTGGCGTACCGTGCCGGTGAGCGCGGACATGCTGCTGCTGGTGCGCTGCAGGTTGGCCGCAGTCTGCTCGGTGCGGTTGCTGAGGTCCTGGTTGCCGCTGGCAATTTCGGAGCAGGCCACTTCGATGCTCTGCGCACCGGAACGCACGGTGGACACAGCTGAGTCCATGCGGCTCAGGGTGGCCTTGAGCGCATTGGCCCCTTCGGTCTCGGTGGCCACACCACGCACATCCAGAGAAATGCCATCGGCACGGTTAACGCTGGACACCAGTACACCGAGTTCATCGCCCTGGCGGGCAGCTCGGTTCATATTGATCGCCAGCACCACCTCTACAGCGGACTGCACCACCACATAAATGGCGTGCACCACGATCAGCCCGAAGTTGGCCTCCGTCAGGCAGAAGAACCCCAAACCCGCTGCCTGCAGGCGGTCAAATGCGATGTGGTGCACCGCAAAGGCGGCCGCCCCGAAAATGATGAGCTTCCAGTCCAGGTACACCAGCAGGAAAGCCAGCACCACGAACACACCGAAGTGGAATTCGATCATGCCGCGCGCCAGCTGAATGTGCAGTGCCACAAATCCCACCAGAACGAAGGTCAGGACATAGCGGCTGGCCACGCTGCCCTTGGCGGTGACGTAGATACCCACCGCCAGCAGCGCCAAAACGGCGGTAAAGCCCAGCGCCAGCCCGGACTCGATGAACTGCAGCCCCAGGCCAATGCTGGCCAGGGCACTGACGCCCACCGCCACCATCAGGACCCGATCGCCGAGCAGCGCGCGCGCCGAGGCGCCGGAAGATGTATGTGTTTGACTCATGGCTCAGGTCTCCTGTTAATAGCCACACACCAAGGCGTGCAACCTAAAATGTATACAAAAGGATAGCACCGAATGCGACTCCTCAGTTCCCCTTTATGCCGCCTGCAGCCGTCTTTCGGTACTCGTCAGGGGTGGTCCCTGCCAGCCGCTTGAACATGGCGATGAAGGCCGATGCACTGCCGTAGCCCAGATCCAGTGCAATCGTCTCTACCGTCTGACCGCGCTCGAGCAGCGCCATGGCCTTGACCACGCGCAGCCGCTGGCGCCACTGCAACAGCCCCATGCCCAGGTCACGCTGGCTGCGTCGCATCAAGGTCCGTTCGGTGGTGTGGACTTGCGCTGCCAGTTCAGGCACAGGGCGGTTGTCGCCCGGATGGGCTTCGAGCCAGCGCAGTACGGCGCCCAGCGCTGGGTCGTCCGACGTGGGCAGGTAGCTGCCTACTCGCGGCGCCGCAACCAGCAAATCCACCAGCACCTGCAGCAGCCGCGCACCAGCTTCGGACGCCGTCTTCCGGACCGACTGGGCGTGCAGATGCTCCAGCAGGGCGCGCGCCAGCGGACTCACGGTCAGCGCGCAGGGTTCGGCGGGCAACACGGCGCACAGCGGGGCGGACACGTACAGCGAGGCATGGTGTGCCTCCTGGCGGTTCAGCCCCACATGGTCCAGGTTCGGGGGCAGCCACACGCCGTACTGGGGTGGTGCGAGGTAGTGGTGGCCTGCCACTTTCACCTCCATCACCCCGCTGAATGAATAGACAAACTCGCCCCACGCATGCTGGTGCTGCGGGTAGAGGCCCTCCGCCGGCACGTACGCACTGCGGAACATGATGGGCACCGGCAGGTGCGGGCTGGACAGCGGAACGTCCAGCTTGGGACTGAGGATGGGCATGCTTTGTCGGATTCTGCGTATGGACTGTCGGCTTTTCACTATATCAATGAAAGCCGTCAAATCCATAATCCAGATCCCCCTTCGAACCACAACACCCCCCATGGACACCCGCAAAGCCCTCGACCCCCAAGCCATCACGCTCATGCTGGTGCTGTGCGCTATCTGGGGCATGCAACAAGTGGTGCTCAAGGCCACGGCGGCGGACATTGCACCGGTCATGCAGATCGGGCTGCGCTCCGGCGTGGCCGCCCTGCTGGTGGGACTGGTCATGCTGGCCCGGGGCGAACGCATGCGCCTGAGCGATGGCACCCTGAAGCCTGGCGTGGTGGTGGGTGTGCTGTTTGGGCTGGAGTTCCTGCTGGTGGCCGAGGGCCTGCGCCACACCAGCGCGTCGCACATGGTGGTGTTTCTGTACACCGCACCCATCTTCGCGGCGCTGGGCCTGCACTGGCGGTTGCCAGCCGAGCGACTGGGCCCGCTGCAATGGGTGGGGATTGCGCTGGCATTCGGCGGCCTGGCCCTGGCTTTTTTTGGGCGCAGCCAGGCCACGGCAACGGAACCATCCAACATCCTGTGGGGCGACTTTCTGGGCCTGCTCGGCGGTATGGCCTGGGGTGCGACCACGGTGGTGGTGCGCTGCTCCGCACTGGCCGGAGCACCGGCCACCCAGACCCTGCTGTACCAGCTGATCGGCGCTTTTGTGCTGCTGCTGGCGGGTGCCTTCGCCACCGGTCAGGCGCATTTCAACCCCACGCCCCAGGTATGGGCCAGCCTGGCGTTTCACTCCCTGGTGGTGTCGTTTGCCAGCTTTCTGGTGTGGTTCTGGCTGCTGCGCCACTACCTGGCTTCGCGCCTGGGCGTGTTCTCGTTCCTGACGCCGCTGTTCGGCATCGCGTTTGGTGCATGGCTGCTGGGCGAACCGGTGGAAGCCAGCTTCCTGCTGGGCGCTGTGCCGGTGCTGGTGGGCATTGTGCTGGTCAGCGGCGGCGGCTGGGTGGCACAGCTATTCAGGCGGCAGGGCTGAGATCGGACACGGACACCACGCGGTTGCGTCCCGTGTTTTTTGCCTGGTACATGGCACGGTCCGCCAGCTTGAGCACGCTTTTGACATCCGGCACATCCGCCCGCAACGGGGCCACCCCCAGGCTGATGGTGAAGGGCACGCTATATCCAGCTTCTACGGCGGGACTGGCCTGCACCGCCTGACGCAGCCGCTCGGCCAGCAGCACCGCAGACTCCAGGGATGTTTCCGGCAACAGCACTGCAAACTCTTCACCGCCCAGGCGCCCCAGTGCATCCATGCTGCGCAGACAGGCGCGCAGCACGGCGACCAGGTGCTTGAGCACGGCGTCGCCCACATCATGGTCGTAGGTGTCGTTGACATTCTTGAAAAAATCGATGTCCAGCATGATGACTGACGCCTCAGCACCACCCCGTTTGATCCGTGCAAGCTCGGCCTGCGTTTTTTCCATGAAACTGCGCCGGTTCTCTGCCCGGGTCAACGGGTCGCGGTAGGCCAGATCCTTCAGCACCAGCTGTTGGGTCTTTTCCAGGGTGATGTCCGACAGGAATCCACTGTAACGGTGCACGTCTGGCGTGTGGTCGGACGCTACCGGCATGGCCGTCATCTTCACCCACCGCTCCTGTCCCTGGGGGGTGGTGAAGCGAATGTCGCAGTCAAAACTCGCCTTGTGGGAAAAGGCCCGCTCCACCGCAGCCTGCAATTCCCGGGCATCGTCCGGGTGCACACTCTGCAGGAACAGGCCGGGCTGGCTGGAAAATTCCTCCGGCGTTCGCCCCAGCAGCTGGGTGCTGTAAGGCCCCACATACAGCAGGCGTGGCTCCATCCCGGCAGCCACCTCAAAATCGAACAGAACACAGGGCACGGCACTTGCCATTTGCTCAAACCGCTGGTTGCTGCGCTGCATGGCCTGCTCAGCCTCCTGCGCCTGGCGACGCAACAGCTTCGCACGGGTCCGGAACTGGGCCAGCCCCCATCCGCTGCCCAGCAGAATTGCCAGCCACAGCCCCACCAAGACCGCCGTCTCCATGCGCCAGGGTCCATAAACTGCGGAGGACTCCCGCCCAGCCACGGCCACAAAACGGTGGTCTGCCGCTATGCCGCCCAATGCCACGGTGCGCACCATGCCAAAGCGTTTGCGCTCGTCCAGACTGTTACCACCCTGGTAGCTTTCCGCCAGGCCGCTACGCAGGTGTTCACTGAAGAAATTGCTGGTATTTGAATAGTCACGGGCCAATATCGCCTGATCTGGTGGCGACGTCACATAGATCTGCCCCTCGTCGTGCAGCAGCGTCACCCGCATGTCCGGGGCGTAACGCAGCGTTTTCATCACGTCTTCAAAATATTCGGGGGACAAGGTCGCAACCACCACCCCGCCAAACGTACCATCGGCCCGGGTGATCGGCCGCGAAATGGTGGCCGCCCAGGCCCCCAGCACCGTGCGGTAGGGCGCGGCAATGCGCAGTTCTGCGCTTCCGTGGCCCGCCTTCGCACGGGCAAAGTAATCGCGCCCGGACAGATCCATTCCGATCAGTTCGTGCCGATTGGAGAGCTGACAAATGCCCTGCGCGTCCAGCACGGCGAAGGTGCGCGCGCCGGGCATCATCTTTTCAACCCGCTTCAGGTGCTCATGGGCAAACGGAAGGTAGCCCTCGGGCCCGCGCCAGCGGTCCAGGCCTTCGAGCATGGTGCGCAGCGCTGCATCGGCAGACTGGATCTGGGACGTGAGCAACTGGTCGGCCACCCGCACCTGGGTCAACAGGTGCTCCCGCTCAGTCCGTCCGATCTCCCGGTATTCACGCCACTGCACCACACCAATCAGCAAGCCCATTACCAGCATCAGCCCCGTCCAGATGGGCCACTGCACGGCGGGACGCTTCAGGCGTTCGTGAAGAGAGAGGTTCTGGTGCATGCTCGGTCAGCAGGGATTGCCTCCCATTTATAACCCATTCGGGTGGGGGTATGCACCCGAATGCGGCATAGTCCCCGAACCAGTGGCCATTGTTTCGATAACAGAAAACTGGTGTTCCAACATGGCGGTTCATGCAGGACAATGGCGGATCACCGTTAGCTTTGAACATCCCATGGCCACGCTGTTTTCCAACTTCACTCCCACACTGGGCCACAGCCGCCTGCGCTGATTCGGATGTGCGTGGCTGTTCTGGCTGCTGCTGAACACCAGCGCCTTGGCCGCACCACGCGAAGTGCGTGTGGGGGTGTACCAGAACGAACCCAAGATCTTCATGGGCTCAGACGGCCAACCCAGTGGCATCCTCGGTGAGTTGCTGGTGGAGATGGCGAAACGTGAAGGCTGGACGCTGCGCCCGGTCCGCTGCGAGTGGCAAGCCTGCCTGGATGCACTGAAAGACGGCAAACTGGACCTGATGCCCGATGTGGCCTTCAACGAACAGCGGGACACGGTGTTTGACTTCCACAAAGTCCCTGCGCTGCTGAGCTGGTCGCAGATTTACAAGCACAGTGGCATCACCATCAATTCGGCACTGGACCTCAGGGACAAGCGCATCGCAGTACTCGAAGGTTCGGTGCAGCAGAGCTACCTGCGCGACCTGCTGTCCGGATTCGGCGTACAGGCGGAACTGGTCCCGGTGAAGTCGCTCGGCGAGGGGTTTGATCTTGCGACTTCGGGCAGCGTGGACGCCGCTGCAGCCAACCGCTTTTTTGGTGAACTCCAGGCGCCACGGTACAAGCTGGCGGCCACCCCCATCCTGTTCCAGCCCTCGCAGCTGTTCTATGCCACCAGCAGTGGCCGCAATGCCGATTTGCTGGCGGCCATTGACACCCACCTGACCGAATGGGGGGCATCGCCCGACTCCCACTACTTTCAAATTCTCAAGCGCTGGATGGCGACGCCTCCGCAGTTTGCAGTTCCCCGCTATGTCATGTGGACGCTGGCGGCCCTGGTGCTGGCGCTGCTGATCGCCGTCGGCGTGGGCGTACTGTTGCGCCGCGAGGTGGCCCGCAAGACCGCGCACATCCAGGCCGGCGAGGACCGGCTGGCCACCATTCTCAACAGGGTGGACGCCTTCATCTTCATTAAGGGCCCCGATCTGCGCTATCAGTATGCGAACCGCAAGGCGTGCGACCTCTTCGGCATCACCCAGGACGAAATTATTGGCCGGACCGACGCCGATTTTTTTGACCCAGACACGGCGCAGAAGCTCCAGCACAATGACCTGCGCGTTCTGCGGGATGGTGAGCGCGTCGAAGAGGAGGAGACCAATCTCCGTGCGAACGGAACCGAGGCACGCACCTACCTGTCGATCAAACTGCCGTTGCGCGACGCGCAGGGCCGCATTTATGCCCTGTGCGGAATTTCCACGGACCTCACCCGCCACAAGCAGACCGAGCAAGCCATCCACAAGCTGGCGTTCTACGACCCGCTGACCCAGCTGCCGAACCGCAGGCTGTTGCTGGAACGCATACAGTCCGCCTTGCTGGCCCACAGCCGCGACCACCAGAATGGCGCTCTGCTGTTCATTGATGTGGACAACTTCAAGGACCTCAACGATACGCTGGGCCACCAGATGGGCGACGAACTGCTGCGTCAGATGGCCCACCGGCTCACCGCCTGCATCCGGGCGCAGGACACCCTGGCCCGCCAGGGCGGCGACGAATTTGTGGTCATGCTGCAGGGGCTGAGTCCCTCCATGCCGGAGGCCGTGCAGCAGGCACGCCAGGTGGGCGACAAGATACTGCAGCGCCTGCAGGAACCCTATGCACTGGAACAACAGCAGTACAACTCCAGCGTCAGTATTGGCGTGGCCATGATGGAACCCGGAACTTCCAACCAGGACACCCTGATGCAGCAGGCCGATCTGGCGATGTACCGGGCCAAGGAGGAAGGGCGCAACACAGTGCGCTTTTTTGACCCGCAGATGCAGGCCCTGGTCAGCCAGCGCACCGCCCTGGAGGCCGACATGCGCTCCGGCATTTCCGCCGGGGAATTTGTCCTGCACTACCAGCCCCAGGTGGATGCACAGGGCCAGGTGTTCGCGGTGGAAGCGCTGGCACGCTGGAATCATCCGAAGCGCGGCTTGGTACCGCCGTCTCAGTTCATTGGCGTGGCCGAGAGTTCGGGGCTGATCCTGCCGCTGGGCGAATGGCTCCTGGATGCCGCCTGCCGCCAGCTGGTGAGCTGGGCAGAGATTCCCGAGATGGCCCACCGCTTCATTGCGGTCAACGTCAGCGCACGCCAGTTCAAGCAGCCCCATTTTGTGCAGTTCATCGAGTCGGCGCTCGGCACCACGGGCGCCCCGGCCGGGCGCCTGGAACTGGAACTGACAGAGAGGCTGCTGATTGAAGATGTCGCTGGCGTGGTCGCCAAGATGAATGCCCTCAAGGCCCTGGGCGTGCGGCTGTCGCTGGATGATTTTGGTACCGGATATTCCTCGCTGGGCATCCTCAAGCGCTTGCCACTGGACCAGCTCAAGATCGACCAGGGTTTCGTGCGCGACCTGTTGACCGACGCGCAGGACGCCAGCATCGTACGGGCCATCATTTCGCTTGGTGAAAGCCTCCAGCTGCAAGTCATTGCCGAAGGTGTGGAAACCGAAGCGCAGCGCGACGCGCTGCTGGCGCTGGGTTGTACGCATTTCCAGGGCTATCTGTTCGGCCGTCCGGCCCCGATGGTCTAGCCCATGCACGGTGCCCGCAGAACATCACCCACCTCTAACTTCTGTAACACTTTTCCCTTCGCAAACCCGGTGAACCGCACCACAATATGACCATGATCAATCGTCGCCAATTTTCTCTCGCCGCTGGTGCTGCCAGCGTGGTCGGTTTTCCGGCAGTGCACGCCCAGTCGGATCGCATCGTGCTCGGACAGTCGGCTGCCTTTACAGGCCCGGCGGCTCAGCTGGGCATCCAGTTCCACGCCGGTGCCAAACTGTTCTTTGACCAACTCAATACCCAGGGTGGCGTGGGCGGACGCAATGTAGAAATTGTGCAGATGGACGACGGCTATGAGCCCGACCGCTGCGCAGAAAACACGCGCAAACTGATCGATAACGACGTCTTTGCCCTGTTTGGCTACATCGGGCACCCTCACCAGCATTGCGGCGCTGCCGCTGGCCACCAAGGCCAGGGTGCCGTTTGTTGCCCCGTTTACCGGCGCCATGGCACTGCGCGCCCCGCTGAATCGCTACGCATTTCATGTGCGCGCGTCCTACAACGACGAAACCGGGCTGATCGTCAGGCAGTTGCACAACGTAGGCATCACCAAAGTGGCGGTGTTCTACCAGAACGATGCCTACGGCAAGGCGGGCCTCGATGGTGTCACGCTGGCGCTGGAGGCCCTCAAGCTCAAGCCTGTAGCCGTCGCCACCGTGGAGCGCAATTCCGTGGATGTGGCCAAGGCGGTGCAAACCATCAGTGCAGCGGCACCGGAAGCCGTGGTACAGATCAGCGCCTACAAGTCGTGCGCAGCCTATATCCGGGCCGCCCGTAAAGCGGGCTACGGTGGTGGCTTTTACAACGTGTCCTTTGTCGGCACACAGGCCCTGGCCGATGAGCTGGGCAAGGAGGGTGCCGGCGTGGTGGTGTCGCAGGTGATGCCCACGCCCTACACCAACGCCAAGGGCATTTCGCGCGAATTTATCGAGATGGTGCGCAAGAGCAATGGCGCGGTGTCGGCCAACTTCTCCAGCATGGAAGGCTATGTGGCAGCCAAGGTGATGGCCGAAGGCCTGCGGCGCAGCAGTGCCAAAGGCGGGCGCGACGGGCTGATCGCCGGACTGGAGAGCATCAGCAACCAGTCTTTTGGTGGATTCAACGTCCACTTTTCCCCGACCGACCACGTAGCCTCCAGCTTTGTGGAGCTGTCCATGCTGACCGGCGACGGACGGGTGCGAACCTAAACCCGCGTCGGGTAGGTTCTACCGCCAAAAATGGCGGTACCCACCCGCACCATGGTGCTGCCCGAGGCGATGGCGGCTTCCAGATCACCCGTCATGCCCATGGACAGGGTGTCGAGTACCAGCCCTGCTGCATTTAGTGCATCAAATAGGGCTCTAGCCCTCATGTGTACTGCGCAAGCCGCTTCAAAATCAATAGCAGGCTCGGGAATGGTCATGATCCCGCGCAAGCGCACGTTGGGCAACGCCACTACGGCCTGGGCCAGCGCCAGGGCGTCCTCTGGCGCTACACCGGCCTTGGTTGGTCCGCCATCGATGTTGACCTGGATGCAGACGTTCAGCGGCGCTGTACCCTTGGGTCGCTGTTCGCTGAGCCGCTGGGCGATCTTGAGCCGGTCTACCGAATGCGCCCAGTCAAAATGTTCGGCAACCAGTCGCGTCTTGTTGCTCTGGATCGGGCCAATGCAGTGCCACTCCAGTGGCAGGTCCGCCAGTGCGACGATCTTGTCGACCGCCTCCTGAATGTAGTTTTCACCAAACGCCGTCTGACCTGCAGCGAAGGTCTCGCGCACCGCCTGCGGTCCGAAGGTCTTGGAAACCGCCAGCAAAGTCACCGCTTCGGGTGGGCGTCCGTGGGTGTTACACGCGGTCGCAATCCGGGTGCGTACCTGTTGGAGATTGTCGGCAATCATGGTCATAATCTACGAGCGTAACAAACAACGAACCATTCCAAGAGGACTTTGTGGACATTACCCAATTGCTGGCCTTCAGCGTCAAGAACAAGGCATCCGATCTGCACCTGTCCGCCGGCCTGCCGCCCATGATCCGTGTGCATGGCGACGTGCGACGCATCAACGTCGAAGCACTGGACCACAAACAGGTGCACGCCATGGTGTACGACATCATGAACGACGGCCAGCGCAAGCACTACGAAGAATTCCTGGAAATCGACTTTTCGTTCGAGATCGATGGACTCGCCCGCTTCCGCGTCAACGCCTTCAACCACCAGCGTGGTGCCGGCGCCGTGTTCAGGACCATTCCCAGCAAGATTCTTTCGCTGGAACAACTCAACGCACCCAAGATTTTTGCCGACCTGGCCCTCAAGCCCCGCGGCATGGTGCTGGTCACCGGCCCCACAGGTTCGGGCAAGTCCACCACGCTGGCAGCGATGGTGAACTACCTCAATGAGACGGAGTTCGGCCACATCCTGACGGTGGAAGACCCGATCGAGTTTGTGCACGAGTCCAAGAAGTGCCTGGTCAACCAGCGCGAAGTGGGGCCGCATACGCTGTCGTTCGCTGCGGCGCTGAAGTCTGCGCTGCGCGAAGACCCGGATGCGATTCTGGTGGGCGAAATGCGCGACCTGGAAACCATCCGCCTGGCCATGACAGCAGCCGAAACCGGCCACCTGGTGTTTGGCACACTCCACACCTCCAGCGCCGCCAAAACCATCGACCGGATCATTGACGTGTTCCCGGCCGACGAAAAGGAAATGGTCCGCGCCATGCTGTCCGAATCGCTGCAGGCCGTGATTTCGCAGACCCTGTGCAAGACCAAGGATGGCCAGGGCCGCGTCGCTGCCCACGAGATCATGCTGGGCACCAGCGCGATCCGCAACCTGATCCGCGAAGCCAAGGTGGCACAGATGTACTCCAGCATCCAGACCGGCAACAGCCTGGGCATGCAGACGCTGGACCAGAACCTGACGGACCTGGTCAAACGCAACATCATCAGCCCGTCCGAAGCGCGCGCCAAGGCCAAGATTCCCGAGAACTTCCCTGGGTAACTAGACAAAAGGAGGTTTTCTTATGGAACGCGATCAAGCCACGAAATTCATCAACGACCTGTTGAAACTAATGGTCAGCCGCAATGGCA